>Ga0111153_1001_pt1 | contig 263223 bp, 272 predicted proteins | sample DeeMarSeWOR28_12_FD_80255 | JGI IMG/M metagenome (GOLD analysis project Ga0111153, IMG submission 80255) | Gammaproteobacteria bacterium SG8_31 | reverse complement strand
CCCCCGCCCGAAGGGCTGGGTTTCGAGGGTACCGAAAACGGATGGTACAAAGTGACCGTCGAAAGCGACGGCCCGGACCGGTTTCGCCTGTTCGCAAAACCCGGGCCCGGCTCGCCGCAGCTGCTTGATCACGACTGCCGCGAATTCTGGATCGATCAGGCCGGCATCCGTGGCTCGGCGCCGGAACCGGCATCGGAGTGCTGGAGGTGAAGCTCAGCCCGTGCGAAGAATCTTGGGCAGGCTGAAGACCACATTTTCCGTCCGGCCCGCCACCTCCTCGGCAATCTGACCGCCCCAGTCCTCAAGCTTGCTGACGACGCGTTTGACCAGCACTTCCGGTGCAGAGGCGCCGGCAGTGACGCCGACGCAGGCTTTTCCTTCGAACCATTCCTCTCGCATGTCCTCCGGCCCGTCGATGAGATAGCCGGGAATACCCGCCTTCTCGGCGATCTCACGCAGGCGATTCGAATTCGAGCTCGTGGGCGATCCCACGACGAGAACGACATCGCAACGCTTGACCAGTGACTTGACTGCATCCTGGCGGTTCTGGGTGGCGTAACAGATGTCTTCCTTGCGCGGTCCGGTCAGACTCGGAAAGCGTTTCTGGAGTGCATCGATGACCACGGCCGTATCGTCTACGGACAGCGTGGTCTGGGTCACGAACGCAAGCCGCTCCGGATGTCGGACCTGGAGTCGATCCACGTCGTCCGGCGTCTCCACCAGGTAGATTCTGCCGCCATGGGAGGTGTCATACTGGCCCATGGTGCCCTCCACCTCCGGGTGGCCCGCGTGGCCGATAAGCACGACCTCGCGTCCTTCCCGGGCGTAGCGCGTCACCTCCACGTGCACCTTGGTCACCAGCGGGCAGGTGGCGTCAAAAACCTGCAACCGGCGCCGCTTTGCCTCTTCCTGAACCGCCCGGGAAACACCGTGGGCGCTGAAGATCACGGTGCTGTCGTCCGGCACGTCTTCAAGCTCCTCGACGAACACCGCGCCAAGATTCCTCAGCCGATCCACCACGAAACGATTGTGGACCACCTCGTGGCGCACATAGATCGGTGGACCGAGCAGCTTGATGGCCCGCTCGACGATGTCGATGGCCCGGTCCACGCCGGCACAGAATCCACGGGGATTGGCGAGCAGTATTTCCATGACCTCGTGTCTCAAGACTCGACTTTCTTTTCGCGCCGGGACCGGAGTGTGTCGTCGTCAGACATGAAACTTTCGATCAGCAGCATCACCGCGCCGATGGTGATCGCAGAATCGGCCACATTGAACGCGGGAAAGAACCAGCGATCGTAATGAACGCTGATGAAATCCACCACGTAACCGTGCAACAGACGATCGATGATGTTGCCCACGGCGCCCCCCACGATCATCGCCAGCGCCGCGGCCAGCCACGATCGCCCCCTCGCGGGCAGGCGCCGGAGCCAGACCGTGACCAGGCCGCTGACGGCCAGCCCCAGAACGACGAAGAACCATCGCTGCCAGCCACCAGCGTCACTCAGAAAACTGAACGCCGCACCGGTATTGTGCAGCCGGGTAATGCTCAGCACAGGCCACATTTCGAGACGCTCGTAGAGGGCGAAGTGCGCCACGATAAGCGTCTTGGTCCACTGGTCGAGTACCACGATCGTGACGGACAGCCACAGCCATCGCAGACCGCTGGCCCCGGGTATGGCGTTGGTCTGACTCACGCGAACCGCCTCTCCTCACCGGGCCCCTCCACGTTGATGACGCAGCGGCCGCAGATTTCCGGATGATCGGGGTTGCGTCCCACGTCGTCGCGCCGATGCCAGCAGCGGATACATTTGGGATGGCCACTGGGTCCGGCGGTCACATACAGAGTCCCGGCCGGGAAGCCTTCGATCTCCACCGCATCATCGGGGCGTTCCTTCAGTGGATGTACCGTGGCTTCGGAAGTGATCAGGACAAAACGCAGTTCTTCGCCGACAACCTCGAGCCGCTCGCGAATCTTGTCGTCGCAGTAAATCGCAACCTCGGCGGCCAGACCTGAGCCGATGTGATTCTCCTTGCGCAGCTTTTCGAGTTCCCGCGACACCGCCTCGCGAACCTTGAGCAGCACGCCCCAGTCCACCTCGGTTGCCGGCCTGACGCCGCCGGGAATCGAATACCACCCGTCCAGCAGCACTGACTCGGCTCGTTCCCCGGGCAGATTGGCCCAGATCTCCTCGGCGGTGAAACTCAGCACCGGTGCGAGCCATCGCACCATGGCCTCTACGATGTGGTACATGGCGGTCTGCGCCGAGCGCCGCGCCCGGCTGTCCGCCGGCGTCGTGTAGAGCCGATCCTTGATAACGTCGAGGAAAAAGCCGCCCATGTCGAGCACGCAGAAATTGTGCAGACGCTGATAAATATGGTGGAACTGGTAGGTGCGATAGGCCTCGACCAGGGTTGTCTGGAGTTCCCTGGCGCGCTCCACGGCCCATCGATCCAGGGACAGCATGTCGTCCACCGCCACCATATCCCGGTCCGGATCGAAACCGTGAAGGTTGCCCAGCAGGAACCGGGCCGTGTTGCGCATGCGTCGATAGGAGTCCGCCATGCGGGTGAGAATTTCGTCCGAAACGCTCATCTCACCGCGATAGTCGGTGGCGGCCACCCAGAGACGCAGCACGTCGGCCCCGAGGCTGTTGACCACTTCCTGCGGCGCCACCACGTTCCCGATGGACTTGGACATCTTGCGACCCTGCTCATCCACGGTGAAACCATGGGTGAGTACGCCGCGGTAAGGCGCCTTTCCGTGCATCGCGACCGAAGTCAGCAGGGAACTCTGGAACCAGCCGCGATGCTGATCTGAACCCTCAAGGTAAAGATCCGAGGGGAAGGTCATTTCCTCGCGGATCGCGGGGACACAGTGATGCATGAGCCCGGAATCCACCCACACGTCCATGATGTCCTGAACCTTGACATAGTCGGCCGCCTCGTCCCCCAGCAGCTCCACAGGATCCAGGTCCCACCAGGCGTCGATGCCGTGTTTTTCGACCCGTTGCGCCACCTTTTCCAGCAAAGCCACCGAGTCGGGGTGGGGCTCGTCGGTTTCCTTGTGCACGAACAGCGCGATCGGCACGCCCCACATGCGCTGGCGCGAGATGCACCAGTCAGGCCGGCCCTCGACCATCCCCTGGATGCGGCTCTCGCCCCAGTCAGGTGTCCATTCGACAGACTTGATGGCTTCAAGGGCCTGTTGGCGGAGATTGTGCCTGTCCATGCTGATAAACCACTGGGGCGTGGCGCGGAAGATCACCGGCGTCTTGTGCCGCCAGCAATGGGGATAGCTGTGACCAAACGGCGCGTGCATGAGGAGCCGGCCACGTTCCTCCAGTACCTGGACGACATGCTTGTTGGCTTCGAAAACCTGCTCACCGGCGAAGATCGGCGTGCCCGGCTTGAAACGGCCGTCCCGGTCCACCGGATTGTCCATCGGCAGATCCCAGGCCTGTCCCATGAGGAAGTCGTCGTGGCCATGTCCCGGCGCGGTGTGGACGGCACCCGTGCCGGCCTCCAGCGTGACGTGCTCGCCCGTGATCACGGGTACCTGCCGATCATAAAACGGATGTTCCAGCAGAATGCGCTCCAGGTCTCTGCCCCGGCAAACAGCCAGTTCCTCGAAATGCTCCACGCTCCAGCGGCGGGTCGCCTGGGTCACCAGGTCACGAGCGATAATGACCCGTTCAGGGCCGTCGCCCGCGTCGAACTCCAGCAGGGCATAGTCGAAGTCGGGATGCAGGGACACGGCTTGGTTGGCCGGCAGGGTCCACGGCGTCGTGGTCCAGATAACGACCGAAAGCTCTCCGTCCCGGCGCGCCCGGGCGTCACCACCAAATCGATCCAGGGTCTGTTCCTCGTCCACCACCCGGAAACGGACATCGATGGCCGGCGAGGTGCGATCGCTGTACTCGACCTCGGCCTCGGCGAGGGCGGAACGGCAATCCAGGCACCAGTGAACGGGCTTGTAGCCGCGGTAAACGTGGCCGTTGGCGAGGATCCTGGCGAAGGCCCTCAGCTGCTCGGCCTCGTAACGGGGATCCATGGTCAGATAAGGATTGTCCCAGTCCCCAAGAATGCCCAGACGACGGAAATCCCTGCGTTGCTCATCCACCTGGCTCATCGCGTACTCGCGGCAGGCCTGGCGGAATGCGTGGGGCTCCAGTTCCTTGCCCCGGCTGCGCTCGACCATGAGCTCGATGGGCAGGCCATGGCAATCCCAGCCGGGTACGTAGGGCGCGTCGCAGCCATCCAGCGTGCGGGATTTGACCACGATGTCCTTCAGCACCTTGTTGACCGCGTGGCCGATGTGGATGGCCGCGTTGGCGTAGGGCGGGCCGTCAGGGAGCATGAAGGTCGGTCGGCCCTTGGCCGCGGCGCGGATCTTGCCGTACACATCGCGAGCCTCCCAGTCCTCGATCATGCCCGGCTCCCGTTTGGCCAGATTGGCCCGCATCGGGAAGTCGGTCTGAGGCAGATTGAGAGTGTTCTTGTAATCGGTCACTTGCCGCGATCCTTATTGCTTGCTTCCGGCCTTCATGATTTCACGGGCCCGGCGGGAATCCCGGGCCAGTTGCTCCGTCATCAGTTCCACGCTGTCGAAACGTTGCTCGTCCCTCAGGCGGGCGACGAACTCCACCTGGAGATGCCTTCCATAAATGGTTTCGTCGAAATCGAAGATGTGGACTTCGAGCCGCATCTCCCTGCCATTCACCGTGGGCCGGGTCCCGAGACTCGCCATCGCGTCCCGCGGCCGACCGAGCCCATGGACCCGCACCGCGTATACGCCCTTCAGTGGCGTCCGTCGGCGCCCCACACGGATGTTGGCGGTGGGATATCCCAGCTCCCGGCCCAGCTGGTCGCCTCTTACCACGCGCCCGCTCATCGCGTAGTGCCGCCCCAGCAGGCGCTCGGCCAGTTCCAGGTCGCCCTTTGCCAACGCATCGCGAACCACCGTGCTGCTGACCCGAATGCCGTCCACGCTGAAACTGGGCGTGTCCACGACATCGAACCCGAAGGTCCGTCCGGAAGCCAGCAGGGTGTCGAAGTCCCCAGACCGGTCCCGCCCGAATCGAAAATCGTCGCCGACCACCAGGTGCCTCACATCGATACCGCCCACCAGCAGCGTCCTGATGAACTGCTCCGGGGACATTTCCGCGATCCGCCAGTCGAACCGGACACAGAAAAATCTGTCAATGCCAAGTTCGGTGAACTGCTCGACCTTCTCCCGGAAGGTCGACAGCCGGGCCGGGGCGTTCTCGCCGCAGAAATATTCCAGCGGCGTCGGCTCGAAGGACATCACCAGCGACGGCAACCCGTCCTGACGCGCCTGTTCCTTCAACTGGCGAAGGACCTGCCTGTGTCCCAGGTGCAGCCCATCGTAGTTGCCGATGGTGGCTACGCAGCCCCGGTGACGTGGTGTCAGGTTGTGAACGCCTCGAATCAGCTCCATGGTCAAAAGTCCGAGATTATAAGGGAGCCCATGGGTCGAATCACTTGGCCGGGGCCGGCGGGCGCATGGCCAGGTGCCGCGGTCGCAGACCGGACAGCCAGAGAGCCGCCAGGTAAACCGCCCCGCCCGCGACGACGCAGCCGGAGAGCCACAGCGCCCGGTCGAACCAGGACGCCGCGAGCCAGTCGGCCAGATGGCCGGAGAGCTGCCACAGCACCGCCGCCATTATCAGATTGGCGACAGCGACTCGGGAAGCCAGCCAGCCCCAGCCGTCGCCCGGAGCATAGACACCGCTCTGTCGTAAACCCCGATAAAGCAGGCTGGCGTTCAGCACCGCCGCCAGCCCCGTGGCCAACGCCAGTCCGGCATGCGGCGCCGTAATGCCGAAATGCATCATCGGCAGCACGATCGCGACGTTGAGCACGATATTGGTCAGCATGGATATGACGCTGATGCGCACCGGCGTACGGGTATCCTGACGGGAGAAATAACCCGGCGCGAGCACCTTCACCAGAGTGAACGCCATCAGTCCCAGAGCGTAGGCCATGACGCTATAGGCGCCCATGCGAACGTCATGGGCCTCGAAAGCGCCGTAATTGAACAGCGTGGCCATCATCGGCCCGGCCAGCAGGAACATGCCAACCGCCGCGGGCAGGGCGATCACCATCGCCAGCTTGAGGGCCCAGTCTAGGGTGGCGGAGAAGGCATCGGCGGACTTGCCCGCATGGTGCCGCGAAAGGCCCGGCAGGATGACAGTCGCCAGTGCGATGGCGAAGACCCCGAGGGGGAACTCAAGCAGCCGGTCCGAATAGTAGAGCCAGCTGATGCTGCCGGTGACCAGGAACGAGGCAATGATACGGTCGACGATGAGATTGATCTGCGCCACCGACGAACCGAAGATGGCCGGCAGCATCAGCCGGATAATCCGGCGGACACCCTCGTGATTCCAGTCCCAGCGGGGGCGCGGCAGAACGCCGATTCGGCGCAGGAAGGGCACCTGGAATCCGAGTTGCACGACGCCGGCGATAAAAACGCCGGCTGCCAGACCGTAGACTGGCTGGTCGAAGTGAGGCGCCAGGAGGAAGACCGAGCCGATCAACACCAGGTTGAGAAGCACGGGCGTGAAAGCGGGAATGGCGAAACGCCCGAACGTGTTGAGAATGCCGCCGGCGAACGCCACCAGTGAAATGAACAGGAGGTAGGGAAAGGTCAGCCTCAACATGCCCGTGGCCAGCGCGAACTTGTCTTCCTGGCCAGAGAAGCCGGGCGCGAAAAGCAGGATCAGCAACGGCGACAGCAGCACGCCGATCAGCGTGATGGCCAGCAGGATCAATCCCAGGGTGCCGGCGACCCGGTCAGCCAGGTCCTGAACGTCCTGGTGCGGCCGCTGGCTGTGGTACTCGGACAGCACCGGCACGAAGGCCTGGGAAAAGGCGCCCTCGCCAAACAGGCGGCGCAGAAAATTCGGGATCTGGAACGCCACCACGAACACGTCCATGCCGGCGCCCGCGCCGAAAAATCGGGCGAAGACAATATCGCGGAGAAACCCCATTATCCGAGAGGTCAGCGTCATGCTGCCGACGACGGTGGTGGACTTGGCTAGGCTTCGACTCATGAACCGGCCTGGTGTGGTATCGCCGGGATGATACCGGCCACGGCCTGCGGCAGCCATGACGGCCTCTTTCCATCAGGGCTGTCCGGCCCCCCGGCGCGCCGGAACACGGGCGGCTGCGGCTCTACCGGGTTCTGTGCCGCTTCTCCAGTCGGGCGATCACGTCCGAGAGTGACAGCCCCTGCGCCTGCAGGGCAACCATCAGGTGGAACAACAGATCCGCCGCCTCTTCCACCGCGGCCTCCGGGTCTTCCGACACGGCGGCCAGGGCGAACTCGACGCCTTCCTCGCCGACTTTCTGGGCCATCCGCTGGCGACCCGCGGCCACCAGGCCGGCGACGTAACTGCCTTTCGGGGATGCGGCGAGCCGCTGCCCGATGATTTCTTCCAGGCCGCCGAGGAACCCGGGCAGGGCGCTGGCATCGTCGCCATCGAAACAGGTGCGCGAGCCCAGGTGACAGGTGGGGCCGGTTGGCCGGGCGCGGATCAGCAGCGTGTCACCGTCACAATCCGGCGCGGCGTCCACCAGTTGCAACACGTTCCCGGAGGTTTCCCCCTTGCGCCACAGGCTATCGCGACTTCGGCTGTGGAAGGTGACGAGCCCGTCTGCGAGGGTGCGCTCCAGGGACTGGCGACTCATGTAACCGAGCATGAGGACCGTGCCGTCGCCGGCGTCCTGCACGACTGCAGGCAACAGGCCGCCGCCCTTCTCCCAATCCAGCTTCTCCGGGTCCAGGGGTCTCACGGCCTCACCTCCACGCCGCAGCCGGCCAGATAGGATTTGAGCGCTCCGATGGGGATGGCGCCGGAGTGGAACACGGTCGCAGCCAGGGCCCCGTCCACGCGAGCCTCCCGAAAGACCTGGCTGAAATGTTCCCGGGCGCCAGCCCCGCCGGAGGCGATCAGCGGCACCTGACAGATGTCGCGGATCGCGGCCAGGTGCGCTACGTCGTAACCGGTTCGAACACCATCATGATTCATACAATTGAGGACGATTTCGCCGGCGCCCCGCGCCTGCACCTCGCGCACCCAGTCTGCGGTGAGCCGGCGGCCATACCGGGTCCGTTCCGGGTCGCCGGTATGACTCGCCACCTGGTAGCCGTCCTCGCCGCCCTGACTGTCGATGCCGACGACCACGCACTGGCAGCCGAATCGGTAAGCCATGCGGTCTATGAGATCCGGATCCTCCAGTGCCGGTGTATTGACCGACACCTTCTCGGCACCCGCGGCAAGAATGGCCTCGGCGTCTTCCACACTGCGGATCCCGCCAGCCACGCAGAACGGAATGTCGAGAACCTCGGCCACCCGGCTTACCCAGTCCCGGCTCACGGTTCGGCCGTCGGGGCTGGCGGTAATGTCGTAGAAGACCAGTTCGTCCGCGCCCTCGTCCCGGTAGCGGGCTGCCAGCGGCACGATGTCGCCCATCACCCGGTGATCCCGAAACCGGACGCCCTTGACGACGCGCCCATCGCGGACGTCCAGGCAGGGAATTATGCGTTTCGCAAGAATGGCTGCAGCTCCTCGTCAGTGATTCGGCCATCCAGCAACGCCTTGCCAACGATGGCGGCGGCTGCGCCGGCGTCCGACAGGGCGGCCAGGTCCCGGGCATGACGCACGCCGCCGGAGGCCTGAAATCGGATATCGGGATAGCGTCTGGCACACTGCGAATAGAGTTCCACCGCCGGGCCGGTCATGGCGCCGTCGCGACCGATGTCGGTGCACAGCACATGGCGCAGGCCATCGGCGGCGAACCGGTCCAGCGCCTCCCAAAGGCTCGTGCGGCTGGCCTCGGTCCATCCACGAGAGACCAGCACGGGCGTGGCGTCCTCGCCCTCGAATTTCACGTCGAGCGCCAGCACGATGCGTTCTGTCCCGATCTCGCGCAGCCAGGCCCCGGCCATGGCCGGCTGCTCCACTGCCACGCTGCCGACCACCACCCGGTCGATGCCCATGTCGAGGAGTCGGACGATGTCAGCATCGTCGCGGATACCGCCACCGACCTGCACACCGCCATCGATGGCGGCCACAATCCTGCCGATCTGCTCCAAGTTGCCGGCCCGGCCACGACGGGCGCCGTCCAGATCGACACAGTGGATCCAGCGGGCGCCCAAATCCCGGTATCGACTCGCCAGTTCGGCCGGATCGAAGGCATATTCGGTGACGTCGTCGAACCGACCCTTGAACAGGCGCACGCAGCGGCCGTCCTTGATGTCGATGGCCGGGATGACCTTCACTGGCCCATTTCCAGAAAGTTGCGCAGCACGCGCGCGCCGGCCGGACCGGATCGTTCGGGGTGAAACTGCGTTCCAAAGAAATTCGCTTTGTCCACGGCCGCCGAGAAGTTTTCCCCGTAGCTTGCGGTGGCCACCGTGTGCTCGCTTTCCCGGGCCGCGTAGCTGTGCACGAAGTAGAAGTGCGCCCCGTCCTCTACGCCCTCGAACAGGGCACAGTCCCGTCGGGGCCGGACCCGGTTCCAGCCCATGTGCGGGATGGGTCGGTCCGGCGCCGCCCGGAGCGCACGCACCCGGTCGTCGATAACGCCAAGACAGTCTGCGGGCCCTTCCTCGGAGGCCTCGAACAAGAGCTGCATGCCCAGGCATATTCCGAGCACCGGCTGACGGAGGGTCGGTATCAGGACGTCGAGGTCTGCCGCCCGCAGGCGGTCCATGGCGTCTTTGGCAGCACCGACGCCCGGAAGCATCACGTGAGAGGCATCGCGTATGACCGCGGGGTCCCGGGTCAGCGTCGCCTCGCAGCCGAGGCGCCCCAGCGCAAAACGCAGAGAGGCGATGTTGGCGCCGCCGCTGTCGATAATGACTGCAGCGGTCACAACACACCCTTGGTGGAGGGCACGCCACCGCCCTCGACGGCCACCGCCTGCCTGAGGCAGCGGCCCAGTCCCTTGAACGCGGCCTCCACCATGTGATGGGCATTCTCGCCGCCGACACTGACGTGAATTGCCGCGCCCAGGGCATCCGCCAGCGATCGGAAAAAGTGCGGCACCAGTTCGGTGGGCAGGCCACCGACCTCTGCGCGGCCCAGATCACCTTCGAAGACGGCATAGGGCCGGCCACTGAGATCGACGGCCACCCGGGCCTGGGCCTCGTCCATGGGCAGCACGAAGCCGTAGCGCCCGACGCCGATCTTGGCGCCCAGCGCCTGCCGAAGCGCCTCGCCGATGGTAAGCGCCACGTCCTCCACCGTGTGGTGCTCGTCGACGTCCAGGTCGCCGCGACAGCGGACGACCAGCCCGATACCCGCGTGACGACCGACCTGCTCCAGCATGTGATCGTAGAAACCGATGCCGGTATCCACTCTGACCGGTCCGTCCGCTGACAGATCGACGGTCACGTTGACCCGGGTCTCCTTGGTGGCGCGGGAGGCGCTGGCACGTCGGACGCCCTCGAGTATTTCGCCGACGACCTGCGGCCAGCCACGCTGCCCGTCCAGCAGGAATCCCCGGACGCCTATATTGCGGGCCAGCTGAAGGTCCGTTTCACGATCGCCCACCACGCAGCTCCGCTCCAGGTCGATGCTGTTGGCACTCAGGTAGCGGGTGAGCAGTCCGGTCCGGGGCTTGCGGCAATCGCAGGCCTCGGACTCGAAATGCGGGCAGATGAACTCCTCATCGAAGACGATGCCCTGGGTGGAGAACAAGGCGAGGATGAAGTCATGCACGGCCTGAAAATCCTGGGCAGGAAAGCTGTCCGTGCCGAGACCGTCCTGGTTGCTGACCAGCACCAGCCGATACCCGGCGTCGCGTAACCTGAGCAGGGCCGGAATCACGCCCTCCAGGAGGCGTACCTTGGACAGGGTATCCACCTGGAAATCCTCCGGTTCGGCGATGAGCGTGCCGTCCCGGTCAAGGAAAGCGACCAGCTTGTTGGCCATCAGCAGAGACTCCTCAAAATATCCACGAGGGCCCGATTCTGGTCCTCGTCACCCACCGTGATCCGCACGCAACCGACCAGTCCCGGGGCCCGGCTGAAGTCGCGCAGCAATATGCCGCCAGCCCGACATGCGGTCAGCGCGCTGTCGGCGTCGCGGAAGCGTACGAGCAGGAAGTTCCCCTCGCTTGGCCAGATGCGTTGGATTTCCTTCAGACCGCTCAGGGCCGTCGCCAGCCACTCGCGGCGGGCCACGGTCGACGCCACCTCTGCCCGGGCCCGGTCCAGGGCGTCGGGCACCAGCAGCCGCTCCGCTGCCTCGAGGGACAGGGTCGGCACGGGATACGGCGGCAAGACACCCCGCAACAACCTGACCATCTCCGCATCGCCGATGAGCGCTCCGATCCGGGCCCCTGCCAGCGCATAGGCCTTGGACAGGGTGCGCAGGATCACCAGATTGTCATGCCGCGCCCTGAGGGTGACCGCCGAAGGACCGGCGGCAAACTCGGCGTAGGCCTCGTCCACGACGACCAGGGCCCGGTCGGCCAGTCGATCGCACAGCAGCGACACGTCCTCAGCGGACACGATGTTGCCGGTCGGGTTGTTGGGTGAGCACAGGAAAACGATCTTGGCTGTCTCGCCGGCGGCGACCGTGGCGGACAGATCAGGGCGGAACTCCCGGTCTGCGAGGAGCGGTATTTCCCTCACCGTGGCACCCTGCAGCCGGGCGGCGACTGCGTACATTCCGAAGGTCGGGGGGCATACCACAACGCTGTCACGGCCGGCTTCGCAGAATGCGCGCACCAGTACGTCGATGGCGTCGTCGCTGCCCCGGGTCACGAGGACTTCGTCTGTGCCAACGCCATACAGCTCGGCCAGTCGGCCGGCCACCTTTTCGTTGCGCGGTTCGGGGTAACGGTTGAGGCCCCGGTCGGTATCGTCCCAGTCGTGGCGCCAGGGGGACTCGTTGGCGTGCAGTCGAGTCATGTCAGCCCGCGGCACGGCGGATTCGTAGGGCACGAACTGCCGCAGATCGGCACGGGCCAGGGACACCGGTCCGCTCACGCGACGCTCCTGTCCGCCAGCGCCTTCAGGCGGATCTCCACGGCCGAGGCATGCGCTTCCAGGCCCTCAAGCCGGGCAAGTGTGATCGCCGTGGGTCCGATGTTTTCGAGACCGGCCGGTGTCGCCGCCTGCACCGTGATTCGGCGCTGGAAGTCATCCACGCCTAGCCCGCTGAAAGCGCGGGCGAACCCGTAGGTCGGGAGAACGTGATTGGTGCCGCTGCAATAGTCGCCCAGCGATTCTGGCGTCCAGTGTCCGAGGAACACGGACCCGGCGGCGGTCACGTTCTCCATCAATCTCTCCGCGTCCTCCACAGCCAGGATCAGATGTTCCGGTGCATACCGGTTGCTGACGGCCACCGCCTGCTGCAGGTCGCGGGTCACGAGAATTCGGCTGTTGGCCAGGGCCCCGGCCGCGATCGCGGATCGCGGCAAACGCGCCAGCTGACGTCCCACCTGGTCCCGCACCTGGACGGCCATGCGCTCTGAAACGGTCACCAGCAGAACCTGGGAATCGCTGCCGTGTTCCGCCTGGGACAGCAGATCCGCCGCTACGCAGTCGGCCAGGGCCGTGTCGTCAGCAATGACCAGCACCTCGGAGGGGCCGGCGGGCAGATCGCAGGCAGCGCCCTCCGGGTCGGACGCGACCTGCAGCTTGGCTTCAGTCACCCAGGCATTACCCGGGCCATAAATCTTGTCCACCGACGCGATGCTCTCGGTGCCGTAGGCCAGGGCCGCCACGGCCTGGGCCCCACCGACCACGTAGATCTCGTCGATCCCGGTCAGCGCGGCCGAGGCCAGCACGGAGGGATCGGCGCGGCCGTCGGGTCGGGGCGGCGTCACCAGGACGCGGCGCGGACAGCCGGCGACCGCCGCGGGGACTGCGAGCATCAAGGTGGTCGAGGGCAGCGGCGCGCTGCCCGCCGGAACGTATAGACCCACGGCGTCGATGGGGCGGGTGATCCGTCGACAGACCACGCCGGGCCGGGTCTCGACCTCGATGGACTCCGACCGCTGGGCCTCGTGGAACGCCAGGATGTTGTCCCGGGCCGCGGCCAGGGCCTCGCGCTGCTCGGGGCTGAGCGTGTCGGCCGCGGATGCAATCTCCCCTGCCGGCACGCGCAGGATCTCCGTCGCGGCACCATCGAATTCTCGGGCGTAGGCCCTCAGGGCAGCGTCGCCCTCGGATCTGACCCGGGCCACGATGGCAGCCACATCGCGGCTCAGCTGCTCGGATGTTGAAGATGCGGGGCGCGCTAGCGCGGTGTTCCGGGCGCCGTCATCCAGGGTGTCCCATTGAAGAATATCGAGCATCGCGGCATTCCCTCTCAGGCGAGCATTTTCTCAACCGGCAGGACCAGCATGGACGAGGCGCCGGCCTGCTTCAGGCTCTCCAGCGTCTCCCAGAACACATTCTCCCGGCAGACGGCGTGGACGGCGACCTTGTCGTCGAGACCTTCCAGAGGCATCACCGTGGGCGCCTCGGTGCCCGGCAGCAGGGCACGGATTTCGTCCAGGGCCGCGCGAGGCGCGTGCAGCATGATGTACTTGCTTTCCCGGACCCGGATCACGCCGTCGATCCGGTTGATCAACCGCTGGACCCATTCCGAGCGAAAAGCATCGGCCGGCGGTTCACCGGCCACTACGACCGCCTGGCTCTCCAGCACGACTTCGACCTCTTCCAGGTCGTTGGCCGCCAGGGTGGAGCCGGTAGACACCAGGTCGCAGATCAGGTCCGCGCGCCCCAGCCGCGGCGCAATCTCCACGGCCCCGGAAAGGACCACGATTTCGGCATCTACGTCCATCTTTTCCAACCATTCACCGAGCACTCGCGGATAACTGGTGGCGATCCGGGCCCCCGACAGGGCGGCCGGGCCGCGATAGTCATAACCCCTGGGAACGGCCAGGGACAGGCGACAGTGACCGAAGTCCAGGATGCCCGCCTGCCGCGGTTCCACCAGGCCCGGGCCTTCTGCGGCCTTTTCCAGCAGCACGTTGAGGCCGACGATCCCCAACTCGCAGACACCCTCCGCCAGTAACGATGGAATGTCGTCATCCCGGACCAGCAGCACGTCCACGGGCATGTTCTCGCCGAAGCAAATCAGCTGGTCTGTGCCACGGCTGTAATTGAGTCCGCAACGCTTGAGAATCTCCAGGGAGTTCTCGGTGAGGCGGCCCGATTTCTGCACCGCAACTTTGATACGTTTTTCCCGTTCCACCTCGATCCTTCCCTCAGTCGTCCAGACGCTCGATAACGGTGCGATAACCGCCGAAACCCTCGGCGAGGAAACGCGCCACCCGGCCGATGGTGGTCACGCTGACCCCGGTTCGGGCGTTGATTTCCCGGTAGGTCAGCCCGTCTCTCAGCAGTCCCACCACCGTCCAGCGGTCCACCAGCGCCTGCAGTTCTGCCGGCGTGCACAGGTCGCGGAAGAAATCGCGGCATTCCTCCGCCGACTGCAAGCACACGACGGCCTGAAACAGCGCGTTTTCTGCTTGCTGCAGCGTCTCCGGCGCCAGGTTGCTCTTGTCCTTCACTGATTCGCCCTGCTGGAATACAGCGTATTAATACGCTAATACATTAAAACAAGCAACCCGCTCTGACAGTCCCGATCGGGCACCCCTCCCCGGAGTCAGGCTTCCGCACCACGTTGACAGCCGCGGCCCGTTTGACGAGAATACGCGGCTTCCTCAGGCCCGGGGACGGGCCGGATTACTATTCGGAGTCAATACTTTGGCCAACATCAAGTCAGCCATGAAGCGCGCGCGGCAGGCCGAGCGGCGACGGTCCCAGAACAAGACCCTGCGCTCACGGGTGCGTACGCAGATCAAGAAGGTACTCACCGCCATCAAGAATGGTGACCGCAAGTCCGCCGAGGCGAGCTTCAAGGAAGCAGTACCCGTGATCGACTCCATGGTGAACAAGGGTATTCTCCACGCGAACAAGGCTGCCCGGCACAAGAGCCGCCTGAACCAGAGGATCCGGGGCCTGTAAGAGTCTGCATCCCCGCATCCGAACGACGAAAAGCCGGCTGACCGCCGGCTTTTTTGTGTCCGCTGCCCGGTTCCACGGGTGAACTCGCCCGGATCCTCTAGCGTCCAGGCTCCCCGCGTTCCTCCGATGCCTCGTCACGGGCCTCCAGATAGGCCATGACGGCAGCACACAAGTCCTCGGTACCCCGCCTCCCCAGCGCCGATACCCGATAGACGGGACCCCGCCAGGCCAGGGCCTCGATCACTCGAGCCACTCTGCGATCCGCCTCGTCCTCGGACAGCAGGTCGATCTTGTTGAACACAAGCCAACGGGGTCGCTCGGCCAGGTCCGCGCTGAATCGCTCCAGTTCCCCGACGATACTGGTGGCGGTGGCAGCCACGTCTTCGTCCGGATCCATCGGCGCGAGATCGACCACGTGGAGCAGTAGCCGGGTCCGCTGCAGGTGCTTGAGGAAGCGGATTCCCAGGCCCGCCCCTTCGGCGGCGCCCTCGATCAGCCCCGGGATGTCCGCCATCACGAAGCTGCGGTAGGGCCCCACGGACACCACCCCGAGATTGGGGTGCAGTGTGGTGAACGGATAATCCGCTACCCGCGGACGAGCGGCGGAGACCGCTCGGATCAGGGTCGACTTGCCCGCGTTGGGCATGCCCAGAAGACCGACGTCGGCCAGCAGGCGCAACTCCAGGCGCAGGGTTCTCGCTTCCCCCGGCGTGCCCGGCGTGCACTGCCGCGGTGCCCGGTTGGTACTGCTCTTGAAACGTGTATTACCGCGACCGCCCACGCCGCCTCGGGCAACCAGAAGCTCCTGTCCGGCCTCCACCAGATCACCAATGAGTTCGTCCGTATCCTGGTCGTACACGAGCGTACCCGCGGGCACCCGGACCCGGAGGCCGTCCCCGCCCTTGCCTGTCTTGTTGCGGCCCTGACCCGGGGCACCGTTGGTCGCGGCGAAGCGCCGCTGGAAACGAAAATCGGCCAGGGTGTTGATCCCGCCGTCCGCCACCAGGTAGACACTGCCGCCGTCGCCGCCATCGCCGCCGTCGGGACCGCCGAAGGGAATGTACTTCTCGCGACGGAAGCTGACGATGCCGTTGCCCCCATTGCCGGCGCTGACCTTGATCGTGGCCTCGTCAACGAATTTCATGAGGATCCGCCTGTGTGGTCTACCGGGTCTAAGTTACCACCGGCTGAAACTAAAAGGCCCCGGACGTCGCCGGGGCCTCGAATCTAAAGCCGGGACAACCGGATCAGTCAGTCAGAATGCTGACGTAGGTTCGATTGTGGGGCCCGCGTTTCTCGAACCTGACCTCACCGCTGGCCTTGGCGAACAGGGTGTGGTCGCGCCCGAGGCCGACGTTGGTTCCGGGGTGGAAGCGGGTGCCTCTCTGGCGCACCAGGATGTTTCCGGCCAGCACCTGCTCGCCGCCATAGCGCTTCACGCCGAGCCGTTTGGACTCGGAATCGCGGCCGTTACGCGTGCTGCCGCCCGCTTTCTTGTGTGCCATTTCAGATCACCTCTCGGAATCGGTCACTGGCCGGCCTTGATGCCGGTCACCCGGATCTCGGTATAGGCCTGGCGATGACCATGCCGCCGCTTGTAGTTCTTGCGGCGCTTGAACTTGATAACGTCTACCTTTCGGCTTCGGCCCTGGGACTGAACGGTCGCCTCGACCGAACTGCCTTCCACAAAAGGCCGGCCAACCTTGATTTCCTGGCCCTCGCCCACGAGCAGGACCTTGTCGAACTCGATCGTATCACCGGCGGCGGCGTCGAGTTTCTCCACGCGAAGGACCGAGCCCTGCTTGACCCGGTACTGCTTGCCGCCGGTTGAAATTACTGCGTACATCAACGGTCTCCAAATCAGGCCGTCGCAAAAAGGCGGCAATTTTACGCTCGCGGCATCTGCCGGTCAAACCGTTTCGTCGGCGGCTGCCTTGTACCCGGCCACCCGGACCGGATATAAATCCCGGTACAATGACCCGGTTGCCGGCCGCCTCATCAGGCTTCGACCGAAAAATGCGCCGAGGGGACTCCACGGAAACCCGATCGCTCAAATTTAACAATAAATATCAGTCATATATGAATCTCGACGAGATCCGCGCCCTGATGCGGAAAGACCTCGATGCCCTGGACACTACCATTCGTCGGCGGCTTTCCAGCGACGTGCTGCTCGTCAACCAGGTCGCCGAGTACATTATTGCCGGGGGAGGCAAGCGTCTGCGGCCGTTGCTGGTCATCACCGCGGCTGGGGCCTGTGGTTACGAGGGTCCCCACCATGTGGACGGGGCAGCGATTATCGAGTTCATCCACACCGCGACCCTGCTCCACGATGATGTGGTGGATGCGTCCGAGCTGCGCCGTGGCAGAACCACCGCCAACTCGGTCTTCGGCAATGAAGCCAGTGTTCTGGTGGGCGATTTTCTTTACTCCCGCGCGTTCCAGATGATGAACGACATCGGCAACCTGCGCGTTCTGAACGTCATCGCGGACGCCACGAACATGATCGCCGAGGGCGAAGTCCTCCAGTTGATGAACTGCGGCGACCCGGACACCACCGAGATTCGTTACCTGGAAGTGATCAAGCGCAAGACAGCCATGCTGTTCGAGGCAGGCACCCGGATGGCCGCCATCCTGGCCGGGCAACCCGAGCCGGTCGAAGCGGCCCTGGCGGATTACGGACAGCGGCTGGGCATCGCCTTCCAACTGGTGGACGACGCGCTGGATTACAGTTCCAGCGCCGACGCGCTGGGCAAGAACGTGGGTGACGACCTGGCCGAGGGGAAGCCGACCCTGCCGCTGATCCACGCGCTTCACAACGGGACGGAAGGCGAGCGCAAGCTGATACGCAGCGCCATCGAAAACGGCGGTCTCGATGATCTGGAGCCGGTGCGTCACGCTATTGAATCGACCGGGGGGCTCGACTACACTGCGCGGCTCGCGAGAGAGCAGGCCGAAGCCGCCGTGACCAGCCTGGCGGTACTTCCCGATTCGGTATTCAAGCAGGCTCTCAGCGCCCTCGCCCACATTGCGGTCGAGCGGACTCACTGAACGGGGTGTAGCTCAGCCTGGTAGAGCACTGCCTTCGGGAGGCAGGGGCCGGAGGTTCAAATCCTCTCACCCCGACCAGTCATAAGAATGAATGGCCGTCCTCACTCGGATAGGGACGGCCATCTTTCGTTGAGTGGTCGGGAATTGGAACCGAAACTGCAGGTTCACCGATTCGCATAGCGAATCAGGGCGCGTGAGCGCTGCGAGCCCGGTCCGCAGGACTTCACGCCGCAGGCGTGAACCAAATCCTCTCACCCCGACCAAGTTCACAAAGCAAGATCGGCTCTTTCGCCTAGACCGGGGAGACGATTTTTCCTTTCTGGATGCCGGTGAAACTCTCCAATTCGTCCAGAGCAACCTGCGGTAACAGGTGGGCCTGACAACCGAAGAGTTGGGCCCGTGTTACTTTTTGCAGGACGACTGCCACAGGACATCCGATCCTCTTAAGGATCAGGAATCAAGGGCTCCAGCTCAGTAATCGCCTAATCCGCGGACTCCACCGTCACCTCGGCCTCTTCGACAATGACGGGGTAGCTGTAGCCCATCCCGAAATCCCTGTTCAGTCCCAAGGATCCGGTCACCACGACGGTATCGCCGACGGCCGGCAGTGCCCCCGTGGTGGTTATGGTCAGGTCATTGCTGCCCTCTTCGCCCGAGCCATCCCGAACGTGAAGCCAGTTCTTGCCCATAATGTTGGCATTGACCTTGACGACCTTGCCGCGGACAACGACAGTCTTGCCCTCGAGCTGGTCCCTGCCGGCAAATACCTCTGCAACAGTCTGGCCGCCTTCCGCCTTCGCCAGGCCGGACAGGTCGATACTGGCAGTTGCCTCGGATGGCACCGGGTGTGGCTGTGAGGCCATTTCACCGGCCTGGGAGGGCTCGGGCGCCGGGGCCGTTTCCGTTGGCTTTTCTTTGCTGCAGGCAGCAAGGGAGACGATGAGGGCAAGGGCGAGCAGGCGGCCGGTAACGAAATTTGACACGGGAATCACTCCAGTTTGACTTGGGTCGGCGGAAAGACCAACAGCCACCCATTGTAATGGAACGGCTCACGGAATGAAGTTTCTCCGGGCGGCCCCCCTCGATCCAGCATGGGTCCGGTGGCATGTTCCAGAAGATTGACCTCGTACTGCAAAGCTTCCGGCGAGACAGAGAAATTACTCGCTCGTTCAGATTCCCCAAGCCCCCAGATCCATCCTGCGGTGCGAGACACAGGGTCCCGTGGTTCTCCAGAGGTGTTTCGACGCATAGCCGCCCGGCAGTTCAACAGGTATTTTTGAAGCCAAAATTCCCGGCCACAAACGCTTTCCCTGGGTCCGCCGGGAAAAAAAGGGCTTCCTGGCCCATAATTAGCGTATCCTGATTGGAATATTTCTTGCGCTCATACCCGTTCCCTCGGGTCGCCTACCCCCGGACGCCCAGAATGCACAACATACCGGCCGAATACACCGTGGCCGAAGAAATCATGCACGCCGTCACCCACGGCGCGGGCGTGATCCTCAGCATCGCCGGGTTGTCCTGGATGCTGAATCTGTCGATCAGCGCGTCGGATCCATGGCGTATCGTGGCCAGCTGCGTCTATGGCGCCAGCCTGATCACTCTTTTTCTGGCCTCCACGCTCTACCACGCCTGGCCCCAAACGCGGCACAAGCAGCTGTTCAAGCTTCTGGACCACTGTGCCATCTACCTGCTGATCGCGGGGACTTATACCCCGTTTGTGCTCGTGGCCATGAGAAACCACACCGGCTGGTGGCTGTTCGGCGCCATCTGGTCGCTGGCGACGGCCGGCATACTGACCAAGCTCTGGCTCAAACATCGCTATCCCAAGGTATCCCTGATCAGTTATCTGGCCATGGGCTGGCTGGTCGTGATCGCGGCACCGCAGGTGGCGGACGCCATCGGGTCTAGTGCCATGGGCTGGTTGGTCGCGGGGGGCGTCAGCTACACCGTCGGTGCCGTCTTTTACGCGGCCAAGCGTCTGCCCTTCAACCACGCCATCTGGCATGTGTTCGTCCTCGGCGGCGGCGTATGCCATTTTCTCGCCGTGGTCTGGTATGTGCTCCCGGAGACGACGTCTCTTACGACTGCCGGATAGCGGGTGGCCCGTGGCGAACCCGGGCGCGCCGTCGGAACGCCCATTCCATGCATACCGTCGGGATTGACAGCCGTCAATCGCAGAAATCCTTGTCATCGGCCGGGTTCGCCGTTTGGAACACAGCACGAGCGGCACCGGCCTCCGCATTGTCTCAGTGCCCGTATTGTGTCTGGCGTCATACTTTTGATGGCGGCTCAGCGAGATCGCCGCGGCTGCGGAATCCGGGGATGCACTGGGTTCAAGCCGAATCTGATCGGCGGGTGGATTGATTGTCGGCGTGCTCGCCAATGCGCAAGGCTGGCCTACCGTGAGTGGAACGGCTAACTTAGGGCGCGATGCGGGCCGAGACCCCGCCGCACGGTCGGGCTTGTTTTTGTCTGCCCCGCGAGTGTCGCGGCGCAGACTGGGAAACCAGGGGCCGGCATCGGTAGCTCACAAGAGAAGGAGCCAATTCATGACGACGGTCAGGCAACTCCTGCAGAACAAGGGTGGGCACACGTGGTGCATCGCCCCGGATGCAACGGTGTTCGACGCCATCAAGATGATGTCGGAGAAAGAAATTGGCGCGCTCGTCGTCGCTGAACACGGGACGGTTGTGGGCGTGTTATCGGAGCGCGACTATGCCCGCAAGGTGCTGCTGAAAGGCCGCTCTTCGAAAAACACACCCGTGCGCGACATCATGACGACCGACGTGATATTCGCCGAACCCGATCAGAACGTGGATCACTGCATGAACGTCATGACCGATGAACGGATTCGCCACCTGCCGGTCATGGAGGAAGATCGCCTGATCGGCGTGGTATCCATCGGCGACCTGGTCAAGTCGATTATCAGCGAGCAACAGGAAACGATCGAGCAGCTTGAGAGCTATATCAGGGGCTAATTGCGCTTCCCCGGCAACGGAAGGGGCGACCCCAAGATCGCCCCCGCGCATCAACGCCTGCCTGAAGATCAGGTGGCGTGGATCTTGTACCAGGTAGAGTTCGCGACCTCGAAATGCCGCACTTCCGGCTTGCCGTCGAAGGTGTCGGTCATCGACTTCATGAGATCAGGATAGACATCCTTCTCATAAGTCCGCAGATCGGCCTCGGTGTCCCAGAAGCTGATGGCGATCGACTCTTCGTGATCTTCGTCGAGGAAGGACAGTTCGTCACGGAATCCTTTCTGCTTCCTCAGGAGGGGAATCACTTTCTCCTCAATCCTTCGGGTCGCCACCTCGTATTTACCCGGTTTCACGTGCGCTTTTACGAGCCTCGCATACATGACGAGCCTCCTGCTTACGCTTACCTAGGTGAGAAAAACGTCGAGGATGTCCTCGGCGCACCCTGTGACCAGAACATTCACTGGCCACAATTGAATTCAATCAGAGACGGGGACAGTTAACCATTCGGAGATGTACGGATTTACGTCTGCGGAATCCGCAAATCGGACGCTCTCTCGCTCTGCGTCGATAAGGTGCCGAGCCGCGTCAGTCTCTGGATACCGGTGGTGCGCCACGCGCCCCGGCAACGACAAAAACAGCAGGCAGCTGCGGGCGCTCAGAACCCGATGTGCAACGCGACCGAAGCGTAATCCACGTCGCTGCCATTCACGTCGAAGCGCGTGTAACTGGTCTCGAGCCCGAAGTGTCGCCCCAGATTGACCTCGATGCCGCCGCCGAAGAAGGGCTCCGTGCCGCTCTCGGCGGACCGGAAATCGTATTCGCCGACCTTCACCCGAGATTGCCAGTCCATGTACCCGGCACGACCGGCCAGCGAGACCCGGCGTCCCAGCGGCAGATAGGCATCTACACCAACCATCCAGCCTTCCAGATCAAACTGGATGTCGGGCACGTCGGCGAAAGAGGATACTTCCAGAAGATCATCGAAGGTCTGGAAGTCCACGTAACCGGCCCGAAATCCGACATTCCTGTTCAGCCGATAGCCGCCGAACGCGCTCCAGGCCGGAGAGTGATCCTCGATCTCCAACTCCACTCCGAGGCTGCCGAGATCGAGACCCTCCAGGGTCTCATTCAGGTCGGCCCGGCCGCCGGACACGCCGACGAATACTCCGGACTCATCGTCGGCCCACGCAGGGGCCGACGTCAGGCTGGCCAATACAGCCAGTATCGCGAAAAATCGCATTCGAGACTCCCTTCCGGAGGGGGGGCCGGATAGTGAAGCTGGCGTCCAGTCTGGCCCACGGTGCGACCACAAACTGTGAACTGCGTCACGCCTGGGGCCCTCCACCGACCACCCGTTTCATTGCTGCAGCGCGGCGGGAGGGCCGACACGGACGCCCGAATACCCTGTTCCGAATCCTGACTCGTCCCGGACGGCCCATCGTGCTATAGATTGACATGATTCATTCCGGGGGAGAAAAGCCGTGACAGAGGACCGTCAGCCGGAACCACATAATGAATTGCCTTTCGTGGCGCCCTGCCGCAGCGTTGGCCCCGGTGCCCCGTTCCGCTGGGTAGCTGCCGGTTTTCGCGATCTTCGAGCCGCGCCGGCTCGTCAGCCTCCCGCCGCTACTGGTGGGTAACAAGTTCGCCCTGCTCGGGCTCTTGTCCGGATTCGTTTTTATCGGCCCACTCCTGGCGGTGGCCTCCTACGCCATCAGCTGGCGCCTGGAACATTCGCGGGCGCCGACGTTTCGAAGAAGCTTGGCGGAGACGCGCCGTCAACTGTCCAACTGCATGGTGTTCGCGCTTGTCCTGATGATCATTTTTTTGGTCTGGGCCCGAGCCGCCTCCATGGTGCACGTGTTCTTCCCGGTGGAAGCGAATCCGGACTGGCGACAGATCGCCCGCTTTCTCGGCATCGGCTCGGCCGTCGGATCGATCTTTGCGGCCATCACTTTTGCAGCCAGCGCGTTCTCTCTGCCCATGATCATGGACCGGCAGACCGACACCATTACGGCTGTGGTCACCAGCATCAACGCCGTGCTGAGAAACAAGGCCGCCATGGTGGTCTGGCTGGCGATCATCGTGATCAGCGTCGCCGTCGGCTTCGTCACCGCCTTTGTCGGGCTGATCGTGCTGTTCCCCCTGTTGGGCCATGCGACCTGGCACAGCTACCGGGAAGTCATCGATGCCTCCGCCTGGCCGCCACAGGAACCCATGGGGCTCCCCTGAGAAGCCATGCCCACGTTGTGCGCCAAAAAGCTTGAAGACCCGACGTCGAGGATACATCGATGAGCAGAGTTGACATGATCCGCTTCGACCGCAATCTCCCCGCCCCGGAACCCGGCGCGCCGGATACCGTGATCGAGGGCAAACCGCAAACCCTGACGCAGAACCTCTACACGGATGCGGACGACAAGTTCTTTTGCGGAATCTGGGCGTCGACGCGTGGCAAGTGGCGCGTGGACTATGCCGAACACGAGTTTTGCCAGATCCTCTCGGGCAGGGTGATCCTGACCCCCGATGATGGTCGTCCGCAGGCATATTCGGCGGGGGACGCCTTTGTGATCCCGGCGGGGTTCAAGGGCACCTGGGAAACGGTGGAACCGGTCCGAAAACACTACGCCATCTACCTGCCCTGAGGTGGCGGCCAGGTCGAATCAGCGTTTCTGGCAGTCGTTGCCGTCATAGTCGTAGGCGACAACGGTCTCGTCTTCGCCCAGGGTAAAGGAGGTCTTGCACCAGAAAGTCTGGACCCGGCTAGGCTTCGATACGTTGATTGGCTGGCCTGTAATGGGATCGGTCGTACTCATGCGAGTACCGCCACTGGTCTCGGTGCGGACCGTTGCGTAAACAAAGACCGATCGCCCCGCCTGGTCCACGATCACATCTCCGGGCTCTCCCCAGGCATTCACCAGCTCCGCGTTGGTTCGGCCAACCCAGGACTGCAATTGTCCTTCGTAGCCAGGCGCGGCACAGCCCGCCCCGAAAGCAAGCACTGCGCCAAATAGCAGCCATCGCTCCATGGAGGTCCTCCTTGCCTGGGTTCGAAGTCGGATGATGCAGACAATCAACCATGTAGACCGCGTAAGCGGGCATTGATTCAGATTTCAGCCCGAACAGGCATCGTGGGCACCCAGCGTTATAGCGGCCAGAAAACGGGAACCAGCCAGACGATGAGCGCGGCAGAAATGACGGTGAGCGGAAACCCGACCCGCACGAAATCACGGAACCGGTATTTGCCAGGGCCATAAACCAGCAGACAGGCGGGCTCGAGCGGTGTGATGAAAGACAGGGAAGCCGCTAACGTCACGAGGATGGAGAGCGAACGGGGATCCATGCCCAGTTGCTGACCGGTGGCAACGGCCAGCGGCAACACAACCAGGGCAGCCGCCGCATTGGACATCGGCTGGGTCAGCACAAGGGTAATCACCACGAGCGTGACCAGTACGGCGGTGGTGCCCAGGGGCGCCGCCCATCCGATCATGTGCGCGGCCAGGACCGCAGCCGTGCCCGTCGTCTCCATGGCCAGCCCGAAGGCCGTCATCCCGCCGATCAGGACGATCAGCCGCCACTCGATGAAGGAATAGGCTTCCTCCATGGTGATGCACCGGAGCAGCACTGCCCCGAGGGCGGCAAGCAGCAGCGCCACGGACAGGGGTAACAGGCTGCCCGCACCAACGACCAGGGCGATCGCGAGGAGAACGAGCAGATAGATCCCGTTGCGCGGGCCGGCGCCGGCGGCAGCCGTGGAGGACAGCCCCCACAAATCCGGGTTCCCCTCCAGCTGGGCCAGCTGTTCCTTGTCTCCCTGAAGCAGCAGGACGTCGCCCGGATGGAGGACCATATTAGAGATTCGTGCCGGGTACGGCCGTCCACGCCGATAGATGGCCAGCACGGACACACCGAACCGGGTTCGGAAGGAAAGTTGCTTCAGACTGCGTCCGGCGATTCTTGACTGGGGCGTGATCACGGCCTCGGCCAGCAGCAGGTGACGGGACACCTCGCCCTGCTCGGCTTCAATATGGAGATCACCCTTTTCCTTGACACTCATCAGACCCTTGCGCGTGGTCATCACCACCAGCACATCACCTACACGCAGTTTCCGCATCGGATGCGGGGGCAGTCGCCGGCCTTCCCTCATGACGGCCAGAGGCTCGATTTCCCTTTTGTCGAGTCCGCATTCGTCCAGTCCTGCGCCGATCAGGGGAGAGCCCTCAGGCACCACGAACTCCGACAGGTAGGTCTGTACCAGGTACTCCTCCGCGAGCGTGGTCTCCTGCCGCTTCGGCAGCATCCGGTAGCCCACGAGACTCATCCAGGTAATGCCCGTGGCCGCCACCAGCACGCCCACCGCAGTGAACTCGAACAGCTCGAAGCCCTCCATGCCCATGCGCTGCACGAGACCGCTGGCAGCAATGTTGGTGGATGTGCCGATGAGCGTGCAGCTACCGCCGAGGATGGACGCGTACGCCAGGGGCATCAGCAGACGCGCGGGACCGGGGCGGGTGCCGCGCGTATAAGCCATGGCTGCAGGCATGAGGATGGCCGTGGCGCTGGTGTTACTGAAGAAAGCCGACATGGTGGCGGTAAAGGACATCACCGACCCAATCACGCCGGGCTGGCTCGAGATCGGCAGCCTGCGCATCCGGTCGGCCAGCCTGCCCATCACGCCGGTCTTGGCGACGGCACCGGAGATGATGAAAACCGAGCACAGGATGATGATGATTTCGTTCGCAAACCCGGAAAAAGCCTGGGCCGGCGTCAGGATTTCGCAGACGACAAGCGCCGTCAGCAGCAGCAATGTGACGACGTCGACGGGCAGCCACTCGGTCATGAACAGGACAAGCGCGACAGCAAGCAAGGCGAGAAGCAGGATCATGTCGGCGCTCATGGCAAAATTCTAGAAGAATCTTCGATGATCGGTTGAGAATCGACATTCCCGCCGGGTCAGCGACAATGGGGCACAATCGACAAGTCATGCAGCCCGGCCAAGGAAAGACAAGTAGGGGAACCGCCGTGTCTGGAACCATCCGAAACAAGAGACGCCTGATGGCCCTTTTACTGCTGCCGGCAATGACCGCCTGGTGTGTGGCAGTCGCCGGGGAACAGACGTTACGGCTGGGCTGTATCCACGATGCCTCCGATGACATCCTCTCCATCATCTGCCAGCGCGTGGAGAGGGAAACAACGATGGTCGCAGGCGCCGCCGGATTCCGCTTGGCAGTGGTCGCAGACGGCGTCGGAACCGGGGATCCGCCGGCCGGTGGCCGGACGCTGGAGATCACCCTGACGGCGACCCGACCAGACAGCCAGTTCGGAACAAAGCGGATCGGCGCGAGCCTCGTTGGGCGTTTCGCCACGGACGCAGCCACGCCCTGGAACGGAGAAATAGCCGCGGAGGGCGTGCCCAGGGATCTGGTGCACCCGGTGGCGGACGCCCTGCTCGAGCGAATCGAGGTGTTCCTGGCCACCCCCGAGCCACAATAAGCCCCTTCCGCCCAGCCGCACTATAATGCCGGCGCCATGGTGATAGATGATTTCCAATCCCTCTTCTGGCGGGCTCTGAAAGCACACCGTGAGGGGGACCTGGCAGCGGCAGCCGCCGGGTACCGGGACGTTCTTGCGGCCAGTCCCGACCACGTGGACGCGGGCCACTACCTGGGGATGGTGTATTACCAGCAGGGCGACCTTGCCCGGGCCCTCGAGTTCGTCGCCGCTGCGGCCCGCTCGAGACCCGATGACGCCGCCATTCTGGCGAACCTGGGCCTGGTGCTGCTCGGCGCGGGTCGTAACGGGGAGGCAGGCCAGGTGCTCGAGCGGTCGCTCAAACTCCGGCCCGAGCAGCCGGACGCGCTCCTCAACATGGCGCTCGCCCGCGCCGGCCAGGGCCGGGTGGATGATGCGGCGGCGTGCTACCGACGCGTGCTCGAACTGGTTCCGGGGCATGCCGGGGCACGCCTGTCGCTGGCCCAGATACTGCTCAACGCCCGCCGGCCCGAGGACGCGCGCACGGCCCTGGAGGCGGGGCTGGCGCTGGACCCTGCCGACCCTGATCTTCGCCTTGCCCTGGGCCAGTCACGTGAGCTTTCCGGAGATCTGGCCGGCGCGGTGGACTGCTATCGGCGGGTGGCAGAAGACCGCGAGTCACACCGAAGTCAGGCGTTGACGCGCCTCAGTATGACCCTGCGAAAGCAGGCGCGGCCAGCCTCCGCGTTAATGGCTGCCCGTTCGGCTGCCTGGGCAGGACCGAAGGATCATGCCGCCTGGCGGGCCGTCGGACAGGCGCTCAAGGAACTGGGATGGCTGGTGCAGGCGGCGGAGGCGTTCCGGCGATCCCACTGGCTGCTGAGGACACCGGGGAAAACCCGGGATGGCGGACTGCCCACCTTCTCGCGAACGTCCAAGGCCAAACTACGTCACGACATACAGCAGATCGAGTACCTCGACAGGCATGGCCTGGCCGACGCAGAACTGAACTCTGTCGCCAAGAATCTGCGGCGGGTGCTGGACGGGATGCCCGAGGAATTGCCGGACGGGCGCAGCGTGCCCTTGTCGTCCTACGTTCGCCGCCTTCTCAGGGGCATCTACAATCGCTGCCATCGCTATCGCGAGACCCCCCGGCTACCGAGCCCCGCGATCAACCCGGCGCTCTCGGCGTCAGCGATCACCGCTGACTATCACAGCCGCCCGCCGGGGCTTGCCTGGGTGGACGACTTCCTTTCTGCCGCCGCGCTGGACGAGCTGACCCGATTCTGTCTGGAGTCCACCATCTGGTACGACTTCGAGCACCGCAACGGCTACGTGGGCGCTTATCTGCAGGATGGATTCAACTGCCCGTTGCTTCTGCAGATCGCGCAGGAATTGCCTTGCGCCCTGCCGGAAATCTTCGGCGACAATGTGCTGATGCAAATGTGGGCCTACAAGTACGACAGCGAACTGGCCGGTATCGACATGCACGCGGACTTCGCTGCCGTTAACGTCAACTTCTGGATCACCCCGAACGAGGCCAACCGCGATCCGGACAGCGGGGGCATGGTGATCTGGGACCGGGAGGCACCCCCGGATTGGGGTGTGGATCAGTACAACACCTATGACCCGGTCCAGCAGCAGCGAATCCTGGACTATCTGGAAAGGGAGGGTGCAACCCGAGTGGTTGTTCCGTATCGCCAGAATCGCTGCGTAATCTTCGACTCGGACCTTTTCCACAAAACCGACGATATCCACTTCGGCGGGCGTTACGAGGATCGGCGCATCAATGTGACACTGCTCTACGGCACCCGTGGGGGCGCCCGGGGTCACCGGCGATAAAAGTCCCCCCAAAAGAAGGGAGACGTCACCGCCTCCCTTCTTTTACGTGCGCTTCGACCGACGAATCAGCCGGACACCTGATGCAGATAAACGTCCTGCTGAGGGAACGGTATCGTGATGCCTTCCTGATCAAACCGCTTCTTGATGTTTTCGTGGATGTCGAAATAGACAGGCCAGTAATCTGCAGTCTTCACCCAGGGCCGCACGGCGAAGTTCACGCTGCTGTCGGCCAGTTCCAGCACACCAATGGTAGCCGCGGGGTCTTCCAGGATGCGGTCATCACTCTTCAGGACATCCTCGATCACGCGGCGAACCTTGTCGAGGTCATCCCCGTAACCCACGCCAAACACCATGTCCACGCGGCGTGTGTCCTTGGCGGAGTAGTTGACGATGGTGCCCGAGGTGATCTGCCCGTTGGGTACGATGATGCTCTTGTTGTCACCCGTCCGTAGCGTCGTGGTGAAGATCTGTATGTTCTCGACAACGCCGGCTATACCGCCGGCCTCGACAAAGTCTCCGGCCTTGAAGGGTCGAAAAATGATGATCAGGACGCCGGCGGCAAAGTTGGCCAGCGACCCCTGCAGGGCCAGTCCGATGGCGAAACCGGCGGCGCCGAGGACCGCGATGAAGGACGTAGTCTGAACCCCCAGCTGTGCGATCGCTGCCAAGACCACGAAGGTCAGCAGGGTGATGTAGATGATGTTACGGAGGAACCCGATGAGCGTTACATCGGTACCTGCCCGGGTCATGCCCTTTTCGACCAGCCCGGCCAACCGGCGGGCCACCCACCGGCCGACGATAAATATGACCAGCGCTGACAGGAGCTTGAGGCCGAACTCTGCCCCGACGTCATAAGCCATGGTCCAGAAGTCCTGGCCGAGAACCTGATTAATCTCTTCCATCGATGAGTCTCCGAATCGACATGGAACGGCGTGGCACCCTACCAGAGGCACCGTACCGAATCCATGCGGACTATCCAAAAAAAGCGGGTCCGAAGACCCGCTGCCGATGCGAAAGGGGGGATTTGGACGTCAGTCCTCGAGGCTGGCCTGGTCAGCCGTCAACACCGCACCGTCCCAGGTGCCGTCGACTTCGACAAGCCGGCCCTCTGCCGCATCGAAAAACTGTTGGGCTGTGATCGGGGCTTCGGTGACATTCTCGAATTCGGTCCCTCCGTTGGTCGTGACGGCCACGCCCAGGATGCTGAATCCGGGGGCGCTCACGTTCTCCGCCGTGCCGCGGAGCTCGACTTCGTCTTCTTCATCGTCCCGCGCGACCAGCTGGGCCAGGAACCGGCCCTGGTCGTCCTCCAGCCCGCGGACCTCGACCCAGTCGCCCACGCGGAGATCCGCCAGCCCGAAGACCTGCAGGTCCAGCAATTTGTCCTCGAAGCTGGTTCCGGTGTCGGTCAACACCGGGATGCCGAGCACGGTGAACGTGCCGGCGGCGACGTTCACGGCTTCCACCGGCGCGAACACTTCCAGGCGGCCCTCGGGCTGGAACAGGATCTCGTCGGCGACGATAGAGCCGTCGGCCTGCAGCTTCCCCTCCGCTTCCAGCCGAGCATTGACCCGGATGTCGGCCTGGGTGCCGCGCTCGAATCGGGTCGAAGCGGTCGTCCTGATCCGGATGCCGACCACGTCGAAGTCGGCACTGGAGCGGAAACCGTTTACATAACCCTCAATCTCCGCGTCGTCACCCTCTTCTCCCAGGTCGTCCCCGGTCAGATCGTTCTGCCGCTGCACCCGTGTCGCAACCAGAGCACCTTCGATGGAGAACACGGAGCCTTTGGCTTCCACGAAATCGTCGTTGGCCGGACCACCGGCGGGGAAATCATCCAGCTGAGCGGCCGAGTAATCCACGGTCTGCGTGCCGATATCGAAGGTGAATGCGCCGGTGTCCAGATTTCGGACGAAACCCTTCAACTCGAACAGGCCGGCCGACGAGCGCTCGATCCGCGTAGCGCGGACGAACCCGTCGGCATCGGGGAGACCGCTGACCTCGACCACGTCCCCCTCCGCCAGGGCGTCAAGGGAGCCGGGCTGGATGGAATCGTCAAAAGCGGTCCCGGTCGTCACCCGGATCGGCTGACCCAACACCCGAAAGCTCTGATTGACCAGATCGAGGCTGCCTGCGTCGACGGGACCTTTGACCGCGTCATCGTACGACACCGTGTCGGCGGTTCCTGTAAGGCCGTCGTCGTCGATCGTGCCCTTGATGACGACGACCTGGCCAACGGCAAGGTCGTCCTGGGCCCCGGGAACCCCGTCGACCGTAAATTGGGCTTCGCTGGTGTCGAACTTGACGCCATTGACGATGACGCTGCCGAAACCGTCGATGGGACCGACAGCGACGCCGCCTCGGTCTATTCCTCCGCTGGGGGGCGGGGGATTCACCACAGGATCCGAGCCTCCGCCGCCGCCACCGCAACCGGTGATGGCCAGGGCGACCCCCAGAATCAGAGTCTGTCTGCAAAGTGTGCGTTGCTCTTTCATATCAACCTCGTGCGCCCCAGGCGCTGTCTTCGTCAGCGCCACCCTCGTCGGCACTGTCCTCGTTTTCGATCATGTACACGCCGGCGCCCAGGCGAACCGTCTTTTTGTCGCTGTCCGATGGGGCCCGGTTTTCATGCAACCAGCGGTCCACGAGCTCCAGAAAGGCCTGGCCGTGTTCCTCCAGAAATTCGCGAAATTCGGTTACCCGTCTGACTGGCACGCGGGGTTCGGTGGCCCGCCCCTCGATACGTGACGGGGCACCCTCGGGGCGTACCAGGTTCCAGGCCACGGTGCTGCCCAGATCGTTGACCACACTGCCCGCCCGGATCACGGCCTCGGGGTCCAGGGGGTCCGGCATGTAATAACGGCTAATCGCCCGAAGCTGCCCGCCCCCCTCGGCGACGGCACCGGCCTGGATGAGTTCCTTGAGCATGGCGCTGGCCGGGATATCGCCGCCGTAACGTCGATGCAGTGCGGCGAAAGAGGCTTCCCGCCCCTCCCGGGTCAAGGGCAAGGGCGCGCCGTCATCGCCGATAAAATCCGGATCCTGGAACCAGCCGGAGAGGAGCCGGGTTGCGTTGCTCGTCTTGCTTTGCGCCGGGGCGGGCTCACCCTCGAGCAAGTCTCTCTGCCGTTTGACCTCGCGCCGGGTCAGGCCAGTGAGAATGGAAACCCGCGAAGCATTGGTTCTGCGCCCCCCGATTCCGTAATCCCGACCCGCGACTTCCACGTAGACACTCTTGGAGAGTTCGGCAAACTCCTTCCACATGACTCCGTTTTTTAGTAAAAGTCGCACGATCGGGCGTAACATCGCCCGACAGGCCTTCAGCATGGTTGCCTTGGGATCTGATTTCATATTTGTGCATTTTAATCACAAATATGAAAATTGCAATCTCTAGTGATCGATCAGAGCGGTGCCCGGAACCCGTACCAGGCGGATCGTCGACTTTTCCTTGCCGCAGCCAGCAGCGTATTCTCCCCATTGCAACCGGCACTCAACACTGGGGATGAGAATGGAATTCTGGATTTTCATCGGCATCGTCGTCCTTGTCGTCGTCTACGGCATTTCCATCTATAACCGCCTGATCGACCTCCGGAACCGGGTGAAGAATGGTTTTTCCCAGATAGACGTTCAGCTGACCCGCCGCTATGACCTGATTCCCAATCTGGTTGAGGCCGTCAAGGGTTACATGAAGCACGAACGGGAGACGCTGGAAGCGGTGATCACAGCCCGCAATTCGGCGGTGGAAGGCCTGCGCAAGGCTGCCGCGGATCCGACAGACCCGGCAGCCATCAAGGAACTGGCCGGGGCAGAAGCGACGCTGGGTGGGGTTCTTGGAAGGCTGTTCGCGCTCGCGGAGGCCTATCCGGATCTCAAGGCCAATCAGAACATGATGCAGTTCCAGGAAGAACTCGCCTCCACGGAGAATCGGGTCGCCTTTGCCAGACAGGCCTTCAACGATGCGGTCATGAGCTATAACACCGCTCGGGAGAATTTTCCCAACAACATCGTTGCCAAAAGGTTCTCCTTCAAAGCCGCCGAGTTCCTGGAGATCGAGTCGGAAGACAAAAGAGCGGCCCCGCAGGTGGCATTCTGATCCGCTCACTGACGTAAACGCCCTTTTCGGGGCATGGATTTCTTTGAACATCAGCAGCGCAGCCGGCGACGAAGCCGCTGGCTGGTGGTGCTATTCGCGCTCGCCGTCACGCTGACAGCAGCCGGCGTCGCCCTCGTGGTGGCCCTGTTCGTCCATGCCCTGGGCAGCGGCGGCAATTCCCTCGCCGCTCCAGACGCCAGATGGTTGTCCGCCAACCGCGATCTGATTTACGCCAGCGCGGCCGTGACGGTGATATTCATAGGCGGGGCGAGCTGGTTGCGCCTCCTCCAGCTGCGTTCGGGCGGGTCCCGGGTGGCGGAGTCACTGGGAGGGACACAGATCCAGCCGGGCGATCCGGACCCGGCCAGACGCCGTCTTTACAACGTGGTGGAGGAAATGGCCATCGCGTCCGGACTGTCGGTGCCCGCGGTCTTCGTGCTGGAACGGGAGAGCGGAATCAACGCCTTTGCGGCCGGGCTCACGCCGTCTGATGCGGCCATCGCCGTTACCCGTGGCTGCCTTATTCACCTCAGCCGCGACGAGCTCCAGGGCGTGGTCGGGCACGAGTTCAGCCACATTCTCCACGGGGATATGGCTCTCAATCTGCGTCTTGTGGGCTATCTGTTCGGCATCCTGGTCGTCAACATGCTGGGGCGGGCCATGCTCCGCGTGGGGAGCAGACGCAGTGTCACCCGGCGCCGCGGTCGCGGCCAGCTCGTGATTATCCTGGCCGGCTTCGCGCTGTACACCCTGGGTTATGCCGGGGTGGTGGCGGGACGGATCATCCAGGCGGCCGTATGCCGGCAGCGGGAATTTCTCGCTGACGCTTCGTCCGTGCAGTTCACCCGGCAGACCGGCGGCCTGGCGGACGCCCTGCGCAAGATCGCCGGTCTGAACAAGCGTTCCTATCTTCGCTCCCCCCGGGCAGAAGAGGTCAGCCACATGCTCTTCGCTGCCGGTCGCAGGGCATTCGCCGGTCTGTTTGCCACCCATCCGCCCATCGAGGCACGCCTCAAAGCTCTGCAGCCCCACAGGATCCACGAGGCACCTGGCGCAGAGCCCACGGTGCGCCGGCCCGCGGGGCCCTCGGCAAGCATGGTGGAATTTTCCTCTGCGGCTGTCTCTCCGGTGGCGGCGACCCGCCTGCCGGAGAGCGTGGGCCGCCCGGGTGCCGACCAGCTTCAATTTGCTCAGACCCTGCCCGAGAACCTTCCGTCCCTGATCTGGGAGGCCGCCCATCGAATCGACGGCGCTACGCCACTGATCCTTGCGCTGGTGCTGGACCTGCAGCCGAGGATTCGCGACCACCAGATGAGTCTGATCGAGGTCCGCTTCGGCGCCCCCGTGGCCCGGGCCACCGACGCGCTGTCGGAAGAACTCCACGACATCGATGACGACGCGCGCCTGGCACTGGTGGACGTCGCTTTTCCCACCGTTCGGAATCTCCCGCCGGCGCGACGCGCCTACCTGCTCGAAACGATGGAGAGGCTGGCCGAGCTGGATGGGCGCTGGGCGCCTTTCGAGACGGCCCTGGTGGCCGTGCTTCGCAGCCGGATGCAAGACCTGTCGGCTGCGCATCTTGCACGACCCGACAGACAGACCAGCACCCGGGCCGCCGCCAAACTCATAGCGGGAATCGCACTCATCGGGCACGACCGACGGGAGGCCGCGGAGCGCGCATATCGGGATGGCATCAAAGCTGCCGGTCCCATTGTCGAAGGGGAACCGGAGGCGCTTCCGACTGAAGCACCGGCGCCGGGAATCCTGGAGGAAAGTCTGGACGCGCTGGACAGACTGGCTCCGCTCGCCAAGCGGCGGCTGATCGCGGGGCTGGCGGCCGCTGCGGCAAGCGACGGACAAGTGGCGGCCCGGGAACGGGCACTCCTGCGCGCCGTGTACAGCGCGCTCCACTGTCCGCTACCGCCCTTGCCGGAGCGACCGCGCTGATCGACTAGTCGGTAAAACGTCGATACAGGTCGAACAGGATCGAGCCGGCCAGCAACGCACCGAAGACCACCAGTGGCTCGACAAATCCCACGGCGGCACCGGTTAACGCCGGACCGGGACAATAGCCGGCCAGTCCCCAGCCGATGCCGAACAGGGCGGCGCCAAGCAGCAGGCGGCCATCAATCTCGGTCGCCATTGGGAGGTGGAATCGATCGTCGAGGAGCGGTCGCTTACGGCGCAAGACCAGGCGGTAACCGAGCAGCGTGGTCGAGACGGCCGAGATGATCACCAGGAGCAGGGTGGGATCCCAGTCGGCCAGGTCCAGGAAACCCTGTACCCGGCGCGGATCGATCATGCGCGAGAGAACCAGCCCAAAACCGAACAGAGCTCCCGCAAGACCGGCCAACAACGCCCGACCGATCACGACAGCACCCCGACGGCGCGCAGAGCGGCGACGGTCAGAAATCCCGTGGCGGTAAACAGAACCGTCGCGACGATGGATCTCTTTGAAAGGCGGGCCATACCGCATACACCGTGGCCGCTGGTGCAGCCGTTTCCCAGTCTGGCCCCGAACCCCCCGACCAGCCCGGCGGCGATCAACAGCCCCAGGGGATAACCCGTCCGCTCAGCCGACTCGGCCAGCCCCGCCGCAGCCGCCGCCAACCCGCCGGCTGCCATGCCCAGGAGAAAAACAATACGCCACGCTCGCTCACCCGGTGCACCACCGTAGGCGCCGCCAAGAATGCCGGCGATTCCTGCAATGCGGCCATCGCCCAGCATCAGCAGGGTGGCCCCCAGACCGATCAGCACGCCTCCCGCCAGCGCCTGGAATACTGGTACGCCTTCCATCATTGACTCACATCCGGTCCACCGGAATCTTCAGATATGCCACGCCGTTGTCCTCGGGGTCCGGAAATCGGCCCGCCCGTATATTGACCTGAATCGAGGGCAGGATCAGCTCCGGCATGGCCAACGATTTGTCGCGCCTTTGGCGCATCTCCACGAAATCATCCTCACTTGTTCCGTCCCGAACATGCACGTTGGCGGCACGTTGTTCAGCCACCGTTACCATCGGCCTGGGTGGGCGGCCTTCTGGCGGATAGTCGTGGCACAGGAAAAGCCGCGTCGCGCTTCCCAATGCAAAAATCTGCTGGATAGAGCGGAACAGGCGCCGGGCATCGCCGCCGGGGAAATCGCACCTCGCGGTGCCGTATTCCGGCGTGAACAGAGTGTCGCCGATGAAAGCCACGTCTCCCAGCACATAGGTGACGCTGTCATCTGTATGCCCGGGGGTATGCATCACCCGGACCTCCATTCCACCGAGGGAAAACCGATCGCCATCCTCGAAAAGACGATCGAACTGACTGCCATCAGCGGCGAAGCCATCGCCAAGATTGAAGACATTGCAGAAATGAGACTGCACCGCCCGTATTCCCGCACCGATCGCCAGCTGGCACCCGAGACGGTCTTTGAGTCGCGCGCCGGCCGTCAGGTGATCGGCATGTGCGTGGGTCTCGAGGATCCACTCGACTTTGAGCGACTCGGATTCCACCAGTCCAACGAGACTCTCCAGGAAATCATGACCGGTCCGCCCCGAGGGCGCATCGTAGTCCAGCACCGGATCCACGATCAGTGCACGCAGACTACCGGGTTCCCACGCAACGTGGCTCCAGGTGTGGGTGGACTGATGATAGAGAGACCGGATCTCGGGAACGGGATTCATGGTGCCTCGTTGGCCCCCACGGGGCGTACTGAGTAATTCTGCTTTTACTAATTTAGCTTCAAAAACCAAAATCGGCTATATTGCAAATGATTCCTTTTTACAGGCTTTCGGATGGCGCGACCCAACAGAATTGAAGGCTGCGGTCCTGGTCCCAGGATGACCGCGGAAGAACTGAAGGCTCATGCGGGCGAGGCGACGCGCCTGCTCAAGGCGCTCGCCAACGAATCGCGCCTGATGATCATGTGCAATCTGTCGGAAGGCGAAATGACGGTGGGCCAGCTCAACGAGCTGATACCGCTGAGCCAATCCGCCTTGTCCCAGCATCTCGCATTGTTGCGGCGAGACGGCCTGGTCAAGACCCGAAGACAGGCCCAGACGATCTTCTACTCCCTCGTAGACGGCCCCGCCGCGCAGGTGATCCAGATCCTCCACGACATCTACTGTCCCCGGATCATCTGAGCGCCGCCCCGCTGCAGGTCGGCGTCGGCGCGCACTGCGAAACGCATTCCCGACCGGCCATCTGATCGCCGCCCGCCTCGGCCGGCGGATCTGGTCTTCTGCGGCACCGGTATCGCGCTTTTGGCCGCGGCTCGTAATACGTGCAGATCCTCCCCGCCTTGCGCCCCGACTTGAATCTGCGGTGCGTCCGCCGGCGAAAAGACTTGTCTCGACATGCGTTCATTAGAGGAGTGCAAGACGTGCACAGGTTTCTGTCTCTAGGTGCGGTGATGCTATTGCCGGCCCTGCTCATGGCTTCACCGGCTTACTCGAGATCCGGGATGGCGGATCCCGGGTGGATGCGGGCCGACGAGGCAGCGAGACCCGCCGCGAATGTGGATGGGCTGGCGACGCTCGGACAAGGATCCCTGACCTGGCTGGGCATACCGGTCTACGATGCTGCCCTCTGGGGTGATCGGGGAGATTTCCTCCGCTGGGGATTCGATCAGCGCCTGGCACTGCGTATCGACTATCACCGAAACATCAAGTCGTCACGACTGACAGAAACAACGCGGAGAGAGTGGCAGCGGCTGGAGAAGCGCCTGGACCTGCCGGCTGAAGCGCGACGGGAGCGCTGGCTGGCTCAGGCAGAGGCGATATGGCCGGATGTCGCCCCGGGCGACTACATCATGACCGTCGTCGAGCCCGATGGCGCCTGTCATTTCTTCGGTCCGGATGGATTGCTCGGAGTCATCGAGGACCCGGATTTCGGTCCCGCCTTTCTGTCCATCTGGCTGCATCCGCGGACCAGCCGACCGGATCTCCGGGCCGCCCTGATCGGCATCTCGGCATCGGAGGGATAAAGGTGGAAAGGATGCTCTTCAAGGCCGCGGCACCGCGGCGGTGGCTGGTACTGGCTGCCGCACTGTTGGTCTCCGGCTGTGCGGCAAAGGTCAGCGACTACGCCGGCGAAAAACCTGAATTGGACCTGGCTGAGTTCTTCAACGGCCCGGTCAAGGCCTGGGGAATTTTCCAGGACCGCAGCGGCAAGGTGGTCCGCCGATTTGAAGTCGACATGATCGGTCGCTGGGAGAGGGACGAGGGTGTCCTGGAAGAGGATTTCCGGTTTGCAGACGGATCGACCCAGCGCCGCGTCTGGCGCTTCCGGAAAGTGGATGGCCATACCTACACCGGCACAGCTGACGACGTGGTCGGTGAGGCGGAGGGGGAGGTTTACGGCAATGCCCTTCGCTGGCGTTATGTGCTGGCGCTGGACGTCGACGGGAAGATTTGGAACGTGGTCTTCGATGACTGGATGTATCTTCTGGACGATCGAACAATGGTCAATCGGTCCGAGATGAAGAAGTTCGGCTTGCGCGTCGGCGAGGTCACGCTGTTCTTCCGCAAGCCGGCTTCCCGCGCGGACGACGGGGGCCGGGGATGAACGGCCACATCGTGGAACGGTTCCAGGCCCTGTACCAGGACCTGGATAGGGACACGCTGCATCTGCTGAAAGACGTGTACTCGTCGGACATTCTGTTCGTGGATCCGGTACATCGGGTCGAGGGCCTTGAGGCGCTCACCGAATATTTCAGACGCATGTACGAGGGGGTGGCCGAGATCGGCTTTCGCTTCGAGGACGTGATGGCTGACGACGGCCGGGCGTCCCTGACCTGGGTCATGACCCTCCGGCATCGCAGTTTCAGGCCCCGGGAGACGCTGACCCTGCCGGGCGCATCACTGATTCGATTCGGCGACCAGGTCACCTATCACCGCGATTATTTCGATCTGGGCGCCATGATCTACGAGCGCGTGCCGGTACTGGGTGGCGCAGTCCGGGCCATCAAGGCCAGGCTGTAAACCGGAGAACTCCCATGAAAAGACAAAAAATCGCCATCATCGGCAGCGGCATTTCAGGTCTTGTCGTCGCCCATCGCCTGTGGCGGGACCACGATATCACCCTATTCGAAGCCAACGACTATATCGGCGGTCACACCAATACCGTCGACGTGGCGCTCGGCGGCCGTCACTGGGCGGTCGATACCGGTTTTATCGTGTTCAACGAGTGGACCTATCCGAACTTCATCGCCCTGATGGACGAACTGGGCGTCGCATCGCAAACCAGTAACATGAGTTTCAGCGTCCATTGTGACCGAACGGGACTTGAATACTGCGGCAGCTCCCTCGACAAGATGTTCGCCCAGCGTCGCAATCTGGTGAGCCCGGGTTTTTATCGCATGATCCGCGACATCCTGCGTTTCAACCGTGAAAGTCGAGCGTTACTGGACGGCGACGATGATGACATCAGCCTGGGCGCTTACCTTGATGCGGGCGGTTACTCGCAACGTTTCGTCGATCACTACATCGTTCCCATGGGCGCCGCCATCTGGTCTGCCAATCCGGCCATGATGTATCGATTCCCCGCCCGCTACTTCCTGGAGTTTTTCGACAATCACGGCTTGCTCAACGTGAAGAACCGCCCGACCTGGCGGGTCATCCAAGGTGGCTCGCGGGAGTACGTGAGGAAACTCGTGGCGCCCTTCCGCAACCGCATCCGCCTGGCCAGTCCAGTCGAGCGGGTTTCGCGCCATCCGGACCGGGTCGAAACCGTCACCCGTGATGGTCGCCGGGAGTCTTTCGACGCCGTGTTCATGGCCTGCCACAGCGATCAGGCGCTGGCCATGCTGGACAGGCCCTCCCGGGCGGAAACCGATATTCTGGGCAGCATCCCCTATCAGGAAAATGTGGCGGTCCTTCATACCGATGAACGGCTGCTTCCGGAGCGACGCAAAACCTGGTCGGCCTGGAACTACCATATCCCGGCACGCGGCCAGGGTCGGGTGGCGCTGACCTACAACATGAATATCCTCCAGTCCCTGGACGCGCCCGTGCAGTTTTGCGTCACGCTCAACCGGGAAGAAGCGATCCGTCCGGAGAAAGTCCTGCAGCGGATTGTGTACGACCATCCGGTGTTCACGCGGGAAGGCGTCAGAGCCCAGGGCCGCCGCGACGAAATCAGCGGAGTGAACAGGACTTTCTACTGCGGCGCCTACTGGGGATTCGGTTTCCACGAGGACGGCGTCAAGAGTGGACTGGCGGCGCTGGACGCGTTTTCGCAATGGACAACAGATGAACAGTTGCATTTACGAAGGGCGAGTTAGGCACCGAAGGCAAGGCCGAGTCCGGCACGGATTCGAATATGCCCTGTTCATGATGTACCTGGACCTGGCGGAGCTGCCGGACCTGTTCGGGCGCCGCTGGTTCTGGTCGACGCGTCGTTCGGCGCCAGCTCGTTTCCGGCGGGAAGATCACCTGGGGGAACGATCTCGGCCGCTGGACGAATGCGTCCGGGACCTGGTCCACGCGCGCACGGGCTCCCGCCCGCAGGGCCCCATCCGTCTGCTGACCCATCTTCGCTATTTCGGATACTGCTTCAACCCGGTGAGCTTCTATTATTGTTTTGACAGGGAGGGCCAGAGCGTGGAGTGCGTCGTTGCCGAGGTCAATAACACGCCCTGGGGTGAAAGACACCTATACGTGCTGCCGGCGAACGCAGGGCGACGGCTCGGATCCGCGAGCAATTACCAGCTGAGCAAAGAATTTCACGTCTCACCGTTTCTTCCCATGGACATGGACTATCGCTGGCGGTTCGTGGACCCGGGACAGGAACTGATCGTCCACATGGAAAATCACCGACAGGGAGAGCGGGTTTTCGACGCCACACTGACCTTGACCAGGAAAGAGATCACGGGGGCGCGACTGGCCTGGATGCTGGCCCGTTATCCGTTCATGACCCTGACCGTGATCCTGAGAATCCATTACCAGGCGCTGCGGCTATGGTTAAAGGGCGCCGTATTTCATCCACATCCGGCGAAGAGTTCGGAACCCGCAGAACAACCACTGGAGAGCCGATGAGAGACACCATCGTACCGGCGGAATATTCTCCGGGCCGGCACGCCGGCCTTACCCCGTTCCAGAAGACGGTCCGTCGGGCCATGCTGCGCCGGCTGGAGCGCATCGAGCACGGGACACTGGTCATCGAGGATGGAGGCGGGCGACATCACTTCGGTGGCCGGGATCGCGCCGGACCGGCGGCCACCGTCACCGTCGCCGACCCACGATTCTGGGTGGATGTGGCCTTTGGCGGCAGTACAGGCGCGGGCGAGTCCTACATGCGCGGCCACTGGCGCTGCGACGACCTGACCGCCGCCGTCCGAATACTGGTGCTCAACCGGGAAGTGCTGACCAGCCTCGACGACGGGGCCGGCTGGGCGACCCAGCCCCTCTATCGAATAGTGCACTGGCTACAGCGTAACAGTCGCATCGGCAGCCGACGGAACATCGCCGCCCATTACGATTTGGGCAACGATTTCTTTCAGCTTTTCCTCGATCCTACGTTGAATTACTCCTGCGGTATTTTCCCCCGCGAGGACGCCAGCATGGAAGAAGCCTCGCTGACAAAAATGGACGCCATCTGCCGCAAACTTGACCTGAGCCCCCGGGACCACCTGCTGGAGGTCGGCACCGGATGGGGCGGCCTGGCCATCCATGCGGCGAGTCGTTATGGCTGCCGCGTGACGACCACCACCATCTCGCGCCGTCAGCATGAGCTGGCGACGGCCCGGGTCGCAGAGGCTGGCCTGAGGGACCGAGTGACCCTGCTGCTCGAAGACTACCGGGACTTGGAAGGCTGTTTTGACAAACTGGTCTCCATAGAAATGATCGAGGCAGTGGGGCACCAGTACCTGGACACGTACTTTGCCAAGTGCAGCAGTCTCCTCAAGCCCGACGGCCTGATGCTGCTACAGGCAATCACGATCCGGGATCAGCTCTATGCCCAGGCCGTAAAGAGCGTCGACTTCATCAAGCGCTATATCTTTCCCGGCGGATTCATCCCGTCCGTCAACGCCATCTCGGAGAGCCTCACCCGGGCCACCGACATGCGTCTGTTCCATCTCCAGGATATCGGCCCCCATTACGCCACCACCCTCCGGAAGTGGCGGGAGCGTTTCTTCGAGAACATCGCCGAAATCCGGGATCTGGGTTATCCGGAGACCTTCGTCCGAATGTGGGAATTCTATCTCTGCTACTGCGAGGGCGCGTTTACAGAACGCAATATCGGCGACGTGCAGATGCTGATAACCAAGCCAGCAAACCGGCGGGACACCCTGGGTTACGCCTGAGAGCCCATCTGCCGACGCTGGCGTTTGAGGCGTGGACGATAGACCAGCTTGTGATAGAGGCGGCTGGCATGGAATCGCCAGGGCACGGTTGTTCGCGGCAGCACCGGCAGCGGCCCTGCGACGGAAACACGGGCCTTTTCCACCTGCGCCGGGAAAAGTTCCCGGCTCACATACTCCCATAGCTGCTGATCGAGCCGGTTCGCCTCCCTGATACGTTCCATCACCTCCGGGTCGGACGCCAGGGCGGCACCGATCCGCCGGTCCACCGCGATGTTCTGGGAACGGCAGCGGATGTCGAGGGGATACGGGCACAGGACCCGGAAAAGCCGCATGGACTCGGCGAAACGCTCGGCCAGCCCGACAAAAAGAAAACGTTCCCGAAGAATCTCCATGGCCCTGTCCAGGTTTTCCGAACCGGCGATCTTGCGCACCTGAAAGTTGCGGTTCGCCGCATCCGAGATAAAGTCCTCGAAACTCAGCTGACGGCGGCCACGGACAACCTTGTCCTGGAAATGGGAGATCGTCCGCCGGACGGGATCCCTCAGCACGGTGAATGGCTGCACGGCCATCCCAAGGTGGCGGGTCGGATCGATGATTTCATGGCCGCTGATGCTGCACAGCCAGGGATTGGTGGTCCGCACGAAAGCCAGGTCATCCAGGTCGAAGGGCCGATCGCAGGGCGGCTGTACCGGGTTGACGTCACTGTGCCGGAGTCCCAGCGAGTTCTTGAGGATGAATTTGACCGTCGTGCCTGCGGCCTTCTGGATGTGGACGAAGGCGATCAGCGGTCGCGGGTCCGGAGGATCGGGAACGGCTCTGCGGGCGGGCAGGTTCACGGGGCGACAGTCGCCGGGCGCACGCCCGGTGGTCTAGATCAGGCCCGATCGGTGACGGCGGCGATCCAGCATCTCGAAACTGCCGCCCAGCTCCCTGAGTCCCTCCAGGTCAGTGAGCCGCAGCTCCTTGCGGTGCACCTCCAGCAGGCCTTCCTGCTGGAACCGGGCCAGGAGTCGGCTCACCGTTTCAGTGGCCAGCCTGAGATAACTGGCGATATCCCGACGCGGCATCACAAGACGCAGTTCCGTACCGCCACCGGTGCGCTGGGCCAGGCTCAGCAGGAAACCGGCCAGCCGCTCCTCGGCCGTATGGTCTGTGGCCAGGTTGGCCGACATGGAAAGGTCCTTGCTCATCAGGCGCAGAATTGTCGCCTGCAGCCCCGACACCTTCTGGGCCAGTTGCGCGAGCTGGGTGAACGGCAGCACGCATACGGAAGCCGACGCGAGTGCGACAGCACTGCAGCGGTTGTATCGGGGGTAGATGGCATCCAGGCCGAGAAGCTCTCCCGGCAGGTGGAATCCGAGCACGTGCTCTCGGCCATCGGCATCGATACTGTAGGTCTTCAGGGCGCCGTGCCGGACAGCGTAGATGGCCTGGAACGCATCGCCCTCCCGAAACAGGTGGGCACCGCGGTCCAAGGGTCCCTTCACGTGGACGATTTTCTCCAGCGCCTGGATGTCGTCGCTGGTCAAGCCCATGGGCAGACAAAGCTCCATGAGCGTGCAGGTCCTGCAGGCCTGTCGGAGGCGCGTGATGTTGACGACCTTGCGGCTGCCGTGCATTCCTGACCTTCCTTTTGATCCCTTTAGACGGTCCCTCTAACCGCCTTCGCGCGGACCCGCCGCCGGCGCAATCCCTTGGCCCCCTATTGTACAGGGACGGGAAAGTTGATCCACGTCAATACGAATCGCCGGGCGCGCTCCTAGAATTCTCTCAGATTCCTCACAAAAACGGGAGTACTAGCCATGCGCATTCTTCTTGCGATAAGCGTTTCCGCGGCGATTTTTTTGGCCGCACCTGCCGCGCTGGCCCATGATGCCGGCGATTTCTATGTAAGAGTTGGCGCCACCAACGTCAATCCGGACGATCCAAACGGCGACATCGACCTGTCGGCGGTAGATCCGGCGCTCGCAAAACAGGATATCGATGTTGACGACGCCTGGAGCCTCACGTTCACCGGTTCCTACCAGTGGACGGAGAACTGGGCCGTCGAGCTGCTGGCCGCCTACCCCTTCGAGCACGACATCGATGTAGAGGGATTGGGCAAGGTCGGATCGACCAAGCACCTGCCGCCGACACTGAGTCTGCAGTATCACTTCCTGCCCAAGGGCAAGTTCCAGCCCTACGTGGGTGCCGGCCTGAACTACACCATCTTCTTTGACGATGGCGCAGAAGGCGTGCTGAGTGACCTCGGCGGCGACCTGGAGATCGAAGACGATTCCTTTGGCCTCGCCGGCCAGGTCGGTTTCGACTACATGTTCAACGATCAGTGGTTCATTAACCTCGATCTTCGGTACATCAACATCGAGACCAAAGCCAAAGTAACGATCCCCGGTGTGGGCACGATCAAGGAAGACGTGGACATCAATCCCTGGGTGTACGGCGTCAACATCGGCTACAAGTTCTGAATCGATAAAAGCGGGGCCGGGAGCGCGACCTCCCGGCCTTTTTTCGGCCGACCCTAGGCCGGCCGCATCAGCTCATGCTAATGTAACGGCCGGCGCGCCGGCCGAAGGGGAAGGCCGGTCGGCCAAATCTGCTGCCTGACCGGAAACGGGGAGTCCGAAAATGGAACGTGCTTCGACGTATAACGACCGCGTCGTGCGCCAGTTTACCGTCATGACCATCGTCTGGGGCGTGGTCGGTATGCTGGTCGGCGTGATCATCGCGGCCCAGCTGATGTGGCCGGCGCTCAACTTCGACGTACCCTGGCTAAGTTACGGCCGGCTGCGTCCTCTGCATACAAACGCGGTGATTTTCGCCTTCGGGGGCAGCGCATTGTTCGCCACGTCGTACTACGTGGTCCAGCGGACCTGCCATGTGCGGCTTTTCGCCGACGGCCTGGCCGCCTTCACCTTCTGGGGCTGGCAGGTAATCATCGTGCTGGCCGCGGTCACACTGCCGCTGGGACTGACCCAGGGCAAGGAGTACGCCGAGCTGATCTGGCCCATCGACGTTTTGATCGCCGCCGTCTGGGTTGCCTACGCAATCGTCTTCTTCGGCACGGTTGCGTTACGGAAGGTCAAGCACATCTACGTGGCCAACTGGTTCTACGGCGCCTTCATACTCACCATCGCGGTACTGCACATCGTCAACAGCCTGGCGCTCCCCACCAGCATGCTGCACTCCTACCCGGTGTATTCGGGCGTGGTGGATGCCATGGTCCAGTGGTGGTACGGCCACAACGCGGTGGGTTTCTTCCTGACCGCCGGCTTCCTCGGCATGATGTACTACTTCATCCCCAAGCAGGCTGGCAGGCCCGTCTACTCTTACCGGCTTTCCGTCGTGCACTTCTGGGCCCTGATCTCGATCTACATGTGGGCCGGCCCCCACCATCTGCACTACACGACCCTGCCGGACTGGGCCCAGAGCCTTGGCATGGTTTTCTCCCTGATGCTGCTTGCCCCCTCCTGGGGCGGGATGATCAACGGCATCATGACCCTTTCAGGTGCCTGGCATAAGTTGCGCACCGATCCGATCCTGAAGTTCCTTATCGTGTCGCTGTCTTTTTACGGCATGTCGACCTTCGAGGGGCCGATGATGTCGATCAAGACGGTCAATGCACTGTCGCACTACACCGACTGGACCATCGGTCACGTGCATTCCGGCGCTTTGGGCTGGGTGGCCATGATCTCCATCGGTTGTGTCTATGCCCTGCTGCCCAAGCTGTTCAATCGGGAGTCGATGTACAGCGTCAAGCTTATCGACGTGCACTTCTGGATCTCGACCATCGGCGTGGTGCTGTACATCGCGGCCATGTGGATGGCGGGGGTCATGCAGGGACTGATGTGGCGGTCGGTAAACGACGACGGGACCCTGACGTACACCTTTATCGAGAGCCTCAACGCCACCTATCCGTTCTATGGCGTGCGGTTGCTGGGCGGGACGCTTTTCCTGGTCGGCATGCTGGTGATGGTCTACAACAGCTGGCTTACGATCCGCGGCAGCAAGCCCGCGGAACACGCCGTGGCACAGCCGGCTTGAGGAGGGCGATCGATGAAGCATGACATCGTCGAGAAAAAAATCGGCCTGATGGGCGTACTGGTCATCGTCGTGATCAGCATCGGTGGCCTGGTCGAGATCACGCCGCTGCTGTTCTCCAGCCAGGTTCGGGACGCGGCGCCCGGGATCGAACCGTACAGCGCCATGGAACTGGCGGGGCGGGACGTTTACATCCGGGAAGGATGCTACAACTGTCACTCCCAGATGATCCGCCCCTTCCGGTCCGAAACCGAGCGCTACGGCCATTATTCCCTGGCGGGCGAGTCTGTTTACGACCGACCCTTCCAGTTCGGCTCGAAACGCACCGGCCCGGACCTCGCCCGGGTCGGCGGCCGTTATGCTGACGAGTGGCATCGGGTACACCTGATGAATCCACGCAACGTGGTGCCGGAGTCCAACATGCCGGCCTATCCCTGGTTGGCAGAGCACGAGGTTGACGGAAGAACCACCGTGGAGCGGATGCTCGCGCTCAGGGCCCTCGGACATCCCTACACGGACGAGCAGATCGCCGGCGCCGAGAAGGCGGTGGCCGGCGCCACCGAATTGGAGGCGCTGATCGCTTATCTGCAGGGCCTGGGCACCAACATCCAGACCCGGAGATAGGAATGGATCTGCCCACCCTGAGAGGGTTGTTCACTCTGATCCTGATGGTCGCCTTCGTGACCATCGTGATCTGGGCATGGAGTGGGAAGCGCCGCAAGGACTTCGATGAAGCGGCGAGGCTCCCGCTCGAAGACGATCAGCCGTCCTCGGGCACCAAGCGCACCGGCGATGTCCGGAAAGAAAGCGCGGGAGAATTGAAATCATGAGTAGCTTCTGGAGCTGGTTCATCATCATCCTCACCGTCGTCAACGTCATCGCGGCAGTCTGGCTGATGCAATCCAATACCAAACGCTCGCCGGGCGAGCTGGATACCACCGGACACAAATGGGACGGGGACCTGGAGGAGTACAACAATCCCCTGCCCCGCTGGTGGTTGATGCTTTTCTACATCACCGTGGTCTTCAGCATTGCGTATCTGGTGCTGTATCCGGGCCTCGGCGGTTTCGCCGGCACCAAGGAATGGTCGCAGGTCGGCCAGTACGAACAGCAGATGGCGGATGCAGAGGCGAAATACGCCGCATTCTACGAGCGGTTCTCGGACATGGACCTGAAGGCCATCGCCGCGGACCAGGAGGCGATGCGAGCGGCGGGCAATATTTTCGGAAACAACTGTGCGCAGTGCCATGGATCCGACGGCCGGGGTGCGGTGGGCTTCCCCAATCTCACCGACGGTGACTGGCAGTGGGGCGGCACCGAACAGGCTATCCTGGCGACCCTGAGCAATGGCCGTAACGGCGTGATGCCTCCGCAAGCAGCGGTGCTCGGCAGCGACCAGGCCGTGGACGAAACGGTGGCCTACGTGCGCAGTCTCAGCGGGCTCGAGGCGCCTGCGGACAAGGCAGCAGCCGGCCAGGCGCATTTCGGCAAGGTCTGCATTGCCTGCCATGGACCGGATGCCAAGGGCAATCCAATGCTGGGTGCGCCGAATCTCACCGACGACATCTGGCTGTACGGTAGCTCAGTGGAGGATATCCGCCACACCATCGTGAATGGACGCGCCAACCAGATGCCGGCGCAGCTCGACAGCCTCGGCGAGAACAGGGTACGGCTGATGGCCGCATACGTCTTGTGGTTGTCGGGCGGGGCCGGTGACTGAGACCCGGGTTCCTGGGCACCCGGACGGCCCGGAGGGCAAGTCATCGAGACCCTGGCGACAGCGGCAGCGGGATTTTGCCAACGTCCTGTGGGTCTCCTTCCTGACCGCCTCGGTGGCGACTATGGTTTTTTTCGCCTCGGTCGACCCCGAAGTGCTCAGCGGGAACAACACCCTTGGATGGGAGATCAGCCGTCAGAGCGGCTACGCCCTCGGGTTCTTCGGCTTCTGGGTGCTCACGGCATTAACCGGGTTTCTCACGGTGTATCTGGTTCGAACCGAGCGCAGGGCACGGGACTTTCCAGGCCATCGGCCTGAACGAAGCGAGGACCGCCACGGCCGACCTGCGAGCGGAGCGGACCAGGAGGACAACTGATCATGAGCCGAACCCGGGAGACCGCCGCGCAGGCGCCCGAGTCGTTCTACGTCGCCCACCAGAAAATCTACGCGCGGGAAGTCCAGGGGAGATTCGCTCGCCTGCGTAATATCGCGGTGGTCGCGCTGCTGGGCATCTACTACGTGCTCCCGTGGGTCCAGTGGGAAGATCGGCAGGCCATGCTGTTCGATCTGCCGGCCCGGAAGTTCCACGTCTTCGGGATCACCTTCTGGCCCCAGGATTTCTTCTTCATGGCGTGGCTGCTGATCATCGCCGCTATTTCACTGTTCTTTTTCACCGCCATCGCGGGGCGGCTGTGGTGCGGTTACGCGTGTCCGCAAACCGTGTGGACCGAAGCCTTCATCTGGTTGGAGCGGATCACGGAAGGCAATTACAGCCGCCGGCGCAAGCTCGACCAGGCTCCCTGGAACATGGAGAAACTTTTCAGGAAAGGGGCCAAGCAGACCCTGTGGATCGGGTTCGCCCTGTGGACGGGCATCACCTTCGTCGGCTATTTCTCTCCCGTCCGCGAACTGTTCGGCAAGATCGCCACCTTCAGCCTGGGTCCGTGGGAAACCTTCTGGTGCCTGTTCTACGGATTCGCCACCTACGGCAACGCCGGCTATCTGCGGGAACAGGTCTGTAAGTACATGTGTCCCTACGCTCGTTTTCAGAGCGCCATGTTTGACGGCGACACCCTGGTGATCTCTTATGATCCGGAGCGCGGGGAGCCCCGTGGCGGCCGTAAACGCAATACGGATCACCGGGCAGCCGGGCTTGGCGACTGCATCGACTGCAACATGTGCGTGCAGGTCTGCCCCACGGGCATCGATATCCGCGACGGCCTCCAGATCGAATGCATCGCCTGCGCCGCCTGCATCGATATCTGTGACAGCGTGATGGACCGCATGAACTATCCCCGCGGCCTCGTCCGGTATACGTCGGACCGGGCATTGACGGAAAAACGGCAACTGAAAATCCTGCGCCCTCGCGTGTTGATCTACGGCGGGCTGCTGCTCGCCCTGATTGTCGGTTTCGCAGCGACCATAGGCGCGCGCACACCCGTTCGCCTCGATGCGATTCGGGATCGCAACATGCTGTACCGGGAGGTGGCCGGCGGTGAAATAGAGAATGTTTTCAGTCTGAAATTACTCAACCTGGATACACAGGCCCATCGATACATGATCTCGCTGGAGGGGCCGGACGGGATGCGCCTGGAACTGGAGGGGGACGACCTGAGCCTGGATTCCGGCGAAGTCCGGCGCATCCCGGTCCGGGTGCTGATGTCCCGGGATGCCATACCGGGCGCCGGCGTTGATATTGTGTTCAGGGCACAGGCCGAGGACGCCCCCCGGCTGGAAGCCGACGCGGAAAGCCGATTCATCGGACCGACTCCGCGCTAGAATGGTGGCCGCTATGCGAAATCCGGATACCAACCGTCCGGAACCCTGGTATCGCCAGTTCTGGCCCTGGTTCCTGATCCTGCTGCCCGCCCTTTCGGTGGTCGGCAGCATTGTCACCATCGTCATCGCCAGCAACAGTCCCCACGCCATGGTCGTGGACGACTACGCCCGCATTGGCCTCGCTACCCACCGAAAAATGGAGCGGGATGGCCGGGCTGCCGAACTGGGAATGGCCGCGGAAATCCGTTTCGACCGCGATCCTGCGGAAATCCGCGTAAGCCTGATCGGAGACGCCCCAAGGCCGGATCACCTCGTCCTGTTGTTGTCGCATCCCACGCTGTCCGGGTCGGATCGCCGGCTGTTGCTGCCTGGCTACGGGGAAATCTACAGCGGACGGCTGGCTCAGCCGTTGACCGGACGCTGGTATGTGCAACTGTCCCCGCCCGGCGACGAGTGGCGGCTGGCCGGGGAACTTGACGACGGCACCGAAAAGCTGAAGCTTATCCCCGCTGCGGGCGGACGCTAGGAGCGCCCGTTGACGGTCGGCAGCGACTGCTTTCATTGCGGTGAGCCTGTGACCACAGGCCGCCGATATCTGGTCCACCTTGACGACGAAGCCCGGCCGGTCTGCTGCCCCGGCTGCAAGGCGGTGGCCGAGTTCATCCGCGATTCGGGACTCTCGGATTATTACCGTTTCAGGACCGCCGATGCGATCAGGCCCGACGCGCCCGAGCCGGATCGGATTCGACCCGAGTGGCTGGCGTTCGACCGAGAGGCCCTGCAAGACAGCCTGACCACAGACCTGGCCGACGACCGTCGCGAGATCCTGCTGCTCATCGAGGGCGTCCGTTGCGCCGCCTGCAGCTGGCTCCTGGAGCGAGTCCTCGCCAGGTCGGAGGGCGTCGCCGAGATACAGGTCAACCCGGCGAGCGCCCGTGCCAGACTGGTGTGGGACCCGACGGCCACACAGCTCAGTCGCTTGCTCGACACCATTGCCCGCCTGGGTTACCGGCCCCACCCCGTGACCGGCGCCGGCGTCCAGTCCGCCGCGACCCGGGAGCGGCGCCAGGCGATGAAACGGCTTGCTGTGGCCGGTCTGGGCATGATGCAGGTGATGACGTACGCCGTCTCCCTCTATGCGGGCGCCTGGCAGGGAATGGACGAGGACATCAGGGAATTTCTCCGGCTCGTCAGCCTGGTGGTGGCCACGCCGGTTGTACTGTATTCGGGCTTCCCGTTCTTTGCCGGCGCTTGGCGGGATCTTCGCGCCGGCCGACCCGGAATGGACGTGCCGGTGGCGCTCGCAGTGGGTGGGGCGTATCTCGCCAGCATCTACAACAGCGTGCGGGGCAGCGGGGAAGTGTACTTCGACTCGGTGACCATGTTCGTTTTCTTCCTGTCCCTGGGTCGGTTCGCCGAGATGGCCGCCCGTCATCGCGCGGGGGAGATCTCCGATGCCCTGGCACGTCTGGCGCCGAGCACCGCGTTACGCATCGAAACCGTCGGCGCGGCGCCGGTGCCCGTGGGCGTCGCGGAACTGACTGCGGGCGATCGTCTGTTGGTCAGATCGGGAGATGCCTTCCCGGCGGACGGGACGGTGACGCGCGGCCGGACCCATGTGGACGAGTCCATGCTGACCGGCGAATCCCGTCCCCTTGCCCGTGGTCCGGGTGAACGTGTGGTGGGCGGCAGCATCAACCGCGGCAACCCGGTCGAGATGACGGTGGAACGCATCGGTGGCGACACCGTGCTCTCCCACGTGACGCGTCTGCTGGACAGGGCCCAGTCGCAGCGTCCGGCCCTGGCGCGGACCGCGGACGTCGTGGCTCGCTGGTTCGTCGTCGGCGTGCTGGTCATCGCCGCGGGTGTAGCGGCCCTGTGGAGTACCGTCGACCCTGCCGCGGCTTTCGAAGTCACACTGTCGGTCCTGGTGGTGACCTGCCCTTGTGCCCTGTCCCTGGCCACACCGACGGCGCTGACCGCGGCGACCGCCCGGCTGGCCCGATCGGGGCTGCTGGTCACCCGTGGAGATTCGCTGGAACCGCTTGCCCACGCCGACTGGGTGGTCCTGGACAAAACCGGCACTCTCACCCAGGGGCGGGTCAGCCTGACCAAGGTCCACGCTTTGGGCGACCTGCCCCGGAAGGACTGCCTGCAAATCGCCGCGGCGCTGGAGCGGGCCTCTGAACACCCGCTGGCGGCGGCCCTCCGGCAACCCGATGCTCCGGATGCGAAGGACGCCGCCGTGTTCCCCGGACAAGGGATCGAGGGCGTCGTGAACGGACGCAGGTTTCGCATCGGCACGCCGTCTTTCGTTGCCGATCTATATGGTGGCGGGAAGACACCCGAGATCGGCGTCGGGCCCTCCGCGATACTCGGCAGTGTTTCCGGTCCGCTGGCGGCATTCTCCTTTGAAGATGCCATAAGGCCGGACGCACCGGCCACCCTGTCCGATTTGCGAGCTTCGGGTCTGGAAGTGGAGATCGCCAGTGGCGACAGTGACGTGCGGGTGAGGACGCTGGGAGAAGACCTTGGGATCCGGCGGTTGAACTGGCGTCAGTCGCCGGAAGACAAACTCGGCAGAATCCGCGCACTCCAGTCGGCCGGGCATCAGGTCGTGATGGTCGGCGACGGGGTCAACGACGCCCCGGTCCTGGCCGGCGCGGATGTTTCCGTGGCCATGGGTGCCGGTGCGCCGCTGGCCCAGACAACGGCAGACATGATTCTGCTCGGCGAGTCCCTGTCTCCTCTCGCCACGGGAATCAGAACGGCCCGACGGACCCTGCGTATCATCCGGCAGAACATGGCCTGGGCGGTACTGTATAACCTGACGGCGCTTCCGCTGGCGGCAGCCGGCCTGGTGGCGCCATGGATGGCCGCCATCGGTATGTCGGCAAGCTCGCTGCTCGTAGTGCTCAACTCGGCACGCCTGTCCAGAGCGTCCCTCCGGCCATCCAGCCGGGAGGACGGGGGCGCGATCGCCTCTGGCGATCCGCTGCCGGCGCCGGGTCGGCTGCCATGACCATCATCTATATCCTGATCCCCCTCGGGCTGATCCTCCTCGGATTGGCAATCTGGGCCTTCTTCTGGGCCGCGGGGAGCGGCCAGTTCGATGATCTCGAAACGCCGGCATGGCGGATTCTGCTGGACGACGATCGCCGTCCACCCGATGCCGACCGGAAGCCACCCGCTGTCAGCGACGCCCGGGAGGATGCGGGTGAGCGGTGAACTGACATTGTTCGCGGCTCTGGTGGCCGGACTGGTGGGTAGCACCCATTGCCTGGGGATGTGCGGCGGCATCGCCGGCGCCCTCGGCGTCAGTGCCCGGGCCGCCACCGACGCCGGACCGGGGGCCGCGCTCTATACCCTGCTGTTCAACATCGGCCGGATCTCGAGCTATACCCTGATCGGTGCGCTGGCCGGATGGCTGGGCGCGGGCCTCATGTCTGCCGCCGATCTGCCCGCCTGGTCGGCCGCCGCGCGGGGGCTGACCGGCACCCTCATGGTCCTGATCGGGCTCCAGATTGCCTTTGGCTGGTCCCTGCTGCGCTTCGTCGAGGAAAGCGGCGCCCGTTTCTGGGCGCGATTGGCGCCCGTTGCGCGTCGCCTGTTGCCGCTGCGAACCCCGAGACAGGCCCTGATGCTCGGAATGCTCTGGGGCTGGCTGCCCTGCGGCCTCGTGTACAGCATCCTGCTGATGGCACTGCTGGCCGGCGATCCGGCCGGGTCCGCGCTCTTGATGGCCGCGTTCGGTCTCGGCACGTTGCCGGCCATGACGTTGACCGGACTGGCCGGCACCCGTCTTAAACTTTCGATAAAGCGGCCCGGCGTCAGACTGCTGGCCGGTCTGGCGGTAGTCTTTCTGGGGCTCTGGACGGGACTGGGCCCTCTTCGGCACCTCGGCGGCGAGGAGCACCATCACCATCACGGCGCGACCCGAGCCGCCAGCATTGGGCTGGTATAGTAACGGCCGCCCGGTCCCCGGGCGCCACAGGGCTTCAGGCATGCAGTCCGCTACCACCCGCCCCGGAGCGACCGCGCCCGCGAACAGCCATCGGACACCCAGACAGTCAGGGAGGGGTACACCATGAATGACGAAGCCGCGGCAGGCGAAATCGCAGAAAACCTTGGCTCGGTCGCCAGGCCCGGGGTGGCTAGCGGCCCGGCAGTCCGCGGGATCTTCCGCATCGCCAAGGCCCGGGGATTTGCCCTGCCCGCCGTCAACTGCGTGGGCACCAACTCGATCAACGCGACCCTGGAGGCGGCCCGCGCCGTAAACTCGCCGGTGATCGTGCAGTTCTCCAACAGCGGCGGCGCCTTCTTCGCCGGCAAGAGCCTGCCCAATGAAGAGTTGGAGACGTCGATCATGGGGTCCCTGGCCGGAGCGAAGTACGTTCGTGAAATCGCCGCCGCTTATGGTCTACCGGTGATCGTGCACACGGACCATTGCGCCAAGAAACACCTGCCCTGGGTGGACGGCATGCTGAGCGCCGGCGAGCGATACTACGCGGAGCATGGCGAACCCCTGTTCAGTTCCCACATGATCGATCTCTCGGCCGAACCCCTCGACTACAACGTGGAAACCTGTGCCCGCTATCACGAGCGCATGAGCAAGATCGGCATGACGCTGGAGATCGAACTGGGCGTGACGGGCGGCGAAGAGGACGGCGTAGACAACACGGACGTGGACAATTCAGCGCTGTACACCCAACCGGAGGACGTGAACTACGCCTACGAGGTGCTGTCGGCGATCGGCCCCGATTTCACCATCGCCGCCAGCTTCGGCAACGTGCACGGGGTCTACAAGCCCGGCAACGTCAAGCTCACACCGGTGATTCTGAAGAACTCACAGGACTTCATTGCCGACAGACACGGGACCGGACCCAGGCCGGTCAGCTTCGTTTTCCACGGGGGATCCGGGTCGGAACCCGAGAAAATCCAGGAAGCCATCTCCTACGGCGTCATCAAGATGAATATCGATACCGACACACAGTGGGCCACCTGGAAAGGCGTGAAGGAGTACGTCGAGGAATTCCGCGATTATTTGCAGGGACAGATCGGCAACCCGGAGGGCGACGACAAGCCCAACAAGAAATACTACGACCCGAGGGCCTGGCTCAGACGCGGGGAGGAGTCGATGGTCGAACGTCTGAAGACCGCGTTCCGGGACCTCAACTGCATAGACCGGTACCGATGAAACGGGTGAGGAATCCAGGCGCCCGCAAGGGCTTTCGGGACTGGCTGACCCGGTTCATCTGGGGTCTTTCGGCCGGCGCGATGCTGGCGGCGTCGCCGCTGGCGGCGGAGGAGTCCGGGGCAGTTGCCCTGGCGGCGCTCGAGCAACGCCTGCTGGAAGCAGGGCAGGCATCGTTCCGCTTCGACATCCGCGCCGTGGGCGCGGTACAAGCAGCCCTCGTCGGTCACGCTCGCACCGGCCCGGACGAGACCGCCGAGATTGTCGCGGACGGCAGTTTCGCAGGCAGCGACGCCGCTCTCCGGCTGACAGCTGACGGCGCCTCCATGCACGGGGGTAACGGCACGATCGGGTTCGACCTGGGGTCGCCCCCCGCCCTGCGGGAAGGACTGCTGATCGGCTTCGTGCGCATGGGGCTGCTGCACAACCTTGCCATGCTCTCCGGCGGCTCGCCCCCGGACCGCACGGACGGCACGGTGCGCGAATGGGTGCAGTATTCGGACGTGACACTGGGACCCGAGGAATCGGTCGCGGGCGTCCCGGCCCGCCGGTTCAATTTCACCGTCGTCGTGAATGGCCAGCCCTCGGCGGTAGCGGAATTGTGGGTGGACGCCAAAACCGGCCTGCCGATCCGCCGGGTGCAGGTAGTGAGTTTCCCGGAGGGCGCCATGCGCGTGCTCGAGCAGTATCCGGACTTCAATGTCGGGATGGATGACTGACCGCCAGCCCCTGTCAACGTGCCGGTTCAGCCGCCGCGAAATCGATCTGTCGCCTCCACGAGGGCCGCGGTGTTGCCCGGCTCAAAGGCGGAATGTCCTGCATCGGGCACGATTGTCAGACTCGCCTCCGGCCAGGTGCGATACAGCTCCCAGGCGGACCGCAGCGAACAGACCACGTCGTAACGGCCCTGGACAATGACCGCAGGGATGTGGCGGATCGTGTCGATCCCCTTGAGCAACTGCTTGTCGCTACCCAGAAAACAGTGGTTGACGAAGTAATGGCACTCGATTCTGGCCATCGCCAGTGCGAAATCCGACTCGCCGCAGTGCTCGACGAAGTCGTCATTTCGCAGCAGAAAGCTGGTCGCACCTTCCCAGGTGGACCAGGCCCGGGCCGCCTCCAGCGCCACATCCTGGTCGCTCCCGGTGAGCCGTCGGTGATAGGCGGTCACTAGATCATCCCGTTCTTCTTCCGGAATAGGCGCGAGGAACCGCTCCCAGACATCCGGGTAAATCTCGCTGGCCCCGAACTGGTAGAGCCAGCGAACTTCGCTGGCCCGCCCGAGAAAAATCCCGCGCAACACCAGCTGGGTGACAACATCCGGATGATGCTGGGCATAAGCCAGGGCCAGAGTGCTGCCCCAGGATCCGCCGAACACTTGCCAGGCAGCGATGTTCAGGTGTTCCCGAAGACGCTCCATATCCGCGCAGAGGTGCCAGGTCGTGTTCTCCTCCAGGCAGGCGTGGGGACGACTGCGTCCCGAGCCTCGCTGATCGAACAGCACGATCCGATAATGGTCCGGATCGAAGAATCGACGAGCCCGTGCGTCGCAGCCGGCACCGGGTCCGCCGTGGACGAACACCACGGGCTTGCCATCGGGGTTGCCGCACTCCTCGTAGTAGATCTCGTGCAATTTTGACACCCGAAGATGACCGTCGTTGAAGGGCTCGATCTCCGGATACATCACGTCGGCAGCGGTGGATCTTGTGGTAACGGCCATGTCAGCGGGACCGTGTAATCAGGAACCAGGCAAGGAAACCGCCGACCCCCAGCATGGCTACGATCACGATCAGCGATCCGAGGCCGTAGGCGCTGCCCAGCAGCAGGTCCGTCCACTGTGTCATGTTGCCTCCCGGAAGTGCGATGGGGAACATCGGGAGGCTAGCACAGCTGCCCCGGGGCTGTCGCAGGCGCGAGGTCCGGTCGGGCATCGGCTGTGCTAGGCTCAGCGCGGTTCCGACCACCCGACGCTGACCGATCCTGACCGAGGGGGCCGTGTGTTGACGAACTGGCAGGCGGCCGTCGCCGCTCTCGTAACCCTGGCGGGCATGCTCGCAGCCGGTCATGCGTTGCTCAACAAGCGCGATCCCCGTGCGGCTCTGGGGTGGTGTGCCATCTGCCTGATGGTGCCGCTGCTCGGCGCCGTCCTGTATGTGCTTTTCGGCATCAACCGGGTGAGAAGCCGGGCCCGCCGCCTGCAACTGCAGGAGCGCAACATTCCCTCGGGGCCGGAGGACGCCCGTCAGCGCTCCGCGCCGCAAGTCGAGGGCCATCTCTCGGAATTGGCCCGTCTGTCGGCCTCACTGCAGCAGTGGGCGCTGACGGAAGGCAACTCCGCCCGGCCGCTGCAGAACGGTGAACAGGCCTACCCGGAAATGCTTTCCGCCATCCGCGAAGCCCGCAGACGGATCAGTCTGAGCACCTATATCTTCGATTCTGACGACACCGGAAAAGCCTTCATCGAAGCCCTGTCCGCGGCCTGCGACCGGGGCGTCGACGTCCGGGTCTTGGTGGACGGGGTGGGTCAGTTGTACTCCTGGCCCCGTACAAGCCGACTGCTGCGCAAGCGTGAAGTACCGGTCCGCCGTTTTGCGCCGCCGACTCTGATACCGCCGTCGATCCATTTCAATCTTCGCAACCATCGAAAGATACTCGCGGTCGACGGCCGCATCGGGTTCGCCGGAGGCATGAACATAGGCGACCGTCACCTGGCAAACCGGCCCAAGGGGTCTCGGTCCCTGGACCTGCACTTTCGTTTCGACGGCCCCGTCGTGGCCCAGCTTGAACAGGCGTTCTTCGAGGACTGGGAGCGGGCCGGTGGCAGGCTTCCCGACCTGGAACCGTTGGATCAATCGGGGACCGGCGCTGCCGGCTGCCGGGTGCTCACCGATGGTCCGGGGGAGGATATGGACAAGCTGACCGTCCTGCTTTCCGGAGCCGTATCCCTGGCGCGCAAGCAGGTCCTGGTGATGACGCCGTATTTCCTCCCCCCCAGGGAACTCCTGGGTGCCATGGTTTCGGCAGCTCTCAGGGGGGTGGAGGTTTCCGTCATCCTGCCCGAAAAGAACAATCTGCCCTACGTGCACTGGGCCACCAGGAACATGCTGTGGGAACTGCTGCGATGGGGCGTCAGGGTCTTCTACCAGCCCGGCGACTTCAACCACTCGAAACTCTTCATCGTGGACGACAGCTACGTACAGGTGGGATCGGCCAATCTCGACCCCAGAAGCCTGCGGCTCAACTTCGAACTCGCTGTGGAAGTGTTCGATCCGGATTTCGCCGGGAGTCTGATCGAACACTGCCTGGACACTCGTAGACGGTCCCGGGAGGTGACGCTGGAAGAAGTGGACGGCCGCTCGTTGCTCGTCAAGCTGAGAGATTCGGTGGCCTGGCTGTTCTCACCGTATTTGTGAGCCGTAATCCCGAGAGCGAAGATGGAAACCAAAGCGAGACAGTTCCCCCTGCTTCTGGAGAGGCGCTTCGGCCCCCTGTGGCTCTGCCAGATCACGAATTCCCTTAACAACCAGTTTCTCCGCGCCGCCACCCTGTGGATCCTGAGCGGCAAGGCTTATGCAGTATTCGGTATGGCGACGCTGCAGGTGGAAATCATCGCCTGGTTCGTGGTGCCGGCCATCTTCACCGCGGCGATCGGCGGTCAGCTGGCAGATCATTTGGACAGAAACCGGGTCATCATCATGGCCCAGACGGCGGGACTGGTTGCAGCGGCGACCTCCATCGGCGGACTGCTGTCCGAGAACGCGTCGCTGGTGCTCGCGGGGGTCGCTGTCTCCGGCATCCAGAGCACGGTCTTCGTGCCCGCTCAAGGCGCTTTGATAAGACAACATCTGGCCGATACCGAGCTGACGCCAGGCAACGGCCTGATGACGGCGGGCCGGCAGCTGGCATCCACCATCAGCCTGGCGATCCTGCTCGGCACGATGAACGGTGGGGGCGACGCGACGCACATCCTGCTGCCGGCCCTCGCCGTTTCAGCCCTCACGGGATGGCTGGTGTCCTTCCGGGTTCCCGTATCCCCGGCCCCTCGTCCTGACGTGACGACCTCCTGGACGCCCCTCGGTGCCCTGCGTGAGACCCTGCTGGCCGCACTCAGTGACCGTAACGTCTTTCTTGCCATCCTCGGGGTCAGCTGGTTCTGGTTTACCTACCTCGTTTTCCTCATCAACCTGCCCGCGTATGCAACTGACGTGATCGGTGCCAAAGACCTCGCGCTGGCGGTCCTGCTCATGACACCGATCATCGCCCTGATGCTCGGCGCGCTGCTGTGCCAGCCTGCGTCCGGACGGCGGGTCGAGCTGGGGCTGGTACCGCTCGGCGCCCTCGGCATGGCCATCGCCGGCGTGGATTTCTATTTGAACTCTCCCGAAGCGGCGCCGGCCGCCGCCAGCGGCCTCAGGGAATTGCTGGCCTACCCGACGTATATCCGTTGTCTGGCGGACCTGGCCACCTTCGGGCTCTCCGCCGGTCTCTACGTGGTCCCGCTCTATGCCCTCGTTCAGCAGATCGCGCCCGCTGACCGCCTCGGCCGTGTGCTCGGCGGGATGATGTTCTACAACCTGCTCTTCGTCAGTCTGGCTCTGGCGGGCGCCCAGTGGTTGCGCTCAGAAGGGTTGTCGGTGCACGCCATTGTCCTTATCGCCATCCTGCTGCAGTCCTGCGTCGCGGTTTATATCTTCCTGCTGCTGCCAGAGTTCCTTCTCCGCCTGGTCATGTGGGTGCTGGTACACACCATCTACCGGACGGACGCCAGCCATCTGGACCGGGTTCCCCCCGTTGGCGCCGCCGTCATTGTCTGCAATCACGTCAGCTACATGGACCCCTTGGTCATTGGCGCCAAAGTGCGTCGCCCCGTCAGGTTCGTGATGCACCGCTACATCTTTCAGATCCCCGTTCTGAGGACGTTTTTCCGCCTCGCCAAGGCCATTCCGATCGTTTCTGCAAAAAAGGACCCGGAGGGGCTCGAATGGGCACTGGACCAGGTTGCCAAGGAACTGGAAGCGGGCCGTCTGGTGGCAATTTTCCCCGAGGGCATGCTGACCCGCGACGGCGACATCGGCGTTTTCCGTTCCGGCATCGAGCGGATCGTGGAACGTAATCCCGTGCCTGTGATTCCGATGGCGCTCCAGGGTCTCTGGGGCAGCTTCTTCAGCTTCTCGGGCGGCGAGCCGATGGCCCACGTTCCTCGCCTGAGATGGTCGAAGATCAGGCTCCGCGTCGGCGAACCTATCCCGCCGGAGGAGGTTACTGCGGATTTGCTTGGAGACCGGGTGGCGGCCCTTCGCGGTCCTCATCGTTGAACTGGAATGCGGGCTCGGCCTGGGCCGGCTCGCCGCCGGGTATCGATCCGACCGGCTTGCTTCGCGGCGAAGATCCGGCGGTAGCCGCAGTGATGGGAATCAGCGCTCCCGTGGCGTCGAAACGGAGCTTCAAACGATCCAGCCATCTGACCTCGGAGCCCGCATCCACATCCACCTTCCCAGGGCTCGTCCCGAACAGGTCGAGATGAACAATCCGGTGCCCGCCTGAATCCACCGCGAGCACGCGGGCCAATTCCGCACTATCCGCCGACACGCTCCAGGCGCCGGGAGGCAAGGCCGCCGGAAGGAGCGCGCTGGCCACAATGTCGGGATTCTCTCCATAGGACAGCTCATGGAGCCATTCCGCCGTCTGCACGAAAAGAGACTCTTTTCTCGGATCAAAGGCCAGGCTCAGTGGCCACCCGTTGATCTGGACCATTCGGCGGCTGCCGATCAGCCTGGACGTGTCCCAGAGATACATCTGGCCGGTCGCCTCGCCCGCAGCGACCCATCGGCCGTCCCGGCTGACCGCCAGCGACCAGACCGGCCCCGGCATGTTGCCCGACCAGACCGGCACGCCATCGTCCGCGTTCCAGGCCTGCACCACGCCATCCACGGCGGCCGTGTAAACAAGTTGCCCGTCGCCGCTAAAAGCGACACTGGCCACACGCCGTCCCGGACCCAGAACGGGCCCCGGCTCGCCGCTTTCGCCGTCCCAGAGACGTGCGCCGAGTTCCCCTCCGGTGACAATCATTCGGTTGTCGGCGGCCACAGCCACCGACTCCACGCGCCCGCTGCCGTGATGGAACCGCTGTCCCACAGTGGTTGCGGCTCGCGGATCCCACAGGAGAACGCTGCCGTCGGCGCCGACGCTGACAACGCGGCTACCATCCGGGCTGTACGCCAGGGCGGTGATCGGCCCGGCATGTCCGCTGGCGCCCTCCGGCGCCTGGCTCCATGGGCCGCCACTGTCCAGAAAGTGCACGGATCCATCCATGCCTCCGGCGGAGACCTGGTCACTGATCGGACTGAGCGCGAAGACTCTGGTAAACGCGATGCCGGGCTCTTCGGTCACCGGGACTTCATCGCCGGATCCGAGGTTCCAGACGCGGGCCATGGAGCCGCCTCGCCCTGTGACGACACGGGTATTCGTGGTATCGAAGGCGCGGGAAACCGGCCTGCCTACCCGGGTTGATGTTTCGTCGGATCGCCAGTCCCCGGAATGACGCAGAGGTGGCGCCGCGGGCATTCCCGACGGCAGCGACAGTACCTCGAAGGTCCGACCCCGCCCGCGAAGGAGCACCATGCCGCCATCGCCGGAGAAAGTCACCGAAAGCGGGTCCCAGGTTTCCCGGGATACCAGCAGCGGATCGGCAATCCCGCGGTCCTCCATCGACCACACCCGGACGGTGTTGCCCTCTTCCACCGTGGCAAGCCATCGTCCGGAGGGATCGAAAACCACTCTGACGACCGGGCGATCGTGCACGAGCTGGGCTTTGAGCCGGTTTCCGTCGGTGCTCCATACGTCGACGACATTGTTCGAATGCAAGGTGGCGACCAGCCGGCCATCCGGTCCCAGGGCGAGGCCGCTGATCTCTCCTGCTGTGCCGATCGACGGTCGCTCCTGCCCATCCGCGAGATCGACCAGGCGCACCCGGCTGCCACCCTTGGTACCGGCTTCGGTCACGGCCAGAACACTGCCCGTGACGGAAAAGGCCGGCTCGGTCAGGAAACCCGTTGGCGAATCGACGACGAGCAGTTCCTGACCGGCGGCCGCTCGCCAGACCGCCAGTTGTCCGGGCCCGGTCACCGTACCGGTTACCAGGTACTGGCCCTCAGCATCGAAGGCCGTGATCCTGGGTCCCGCCTGAACCGGTATGCGGGCGGTCACCCCGCCGGTGTGAGTGTCCCACACCTGCAGGAATCCGCGGCTCTCCAGTGTGGAACTCACCGCGGCAGCCCGTCGCCCATCGGGGCTCAGCACGACCTCCACCTGGGACGTCGGTCGCGGATCCGGCAGCAGAATGGGATTGCCGGGAATGTCCTCTGCCCGCTGACCTGGCTTGTCCGACAGCGACAGCACCCACCCGTCCAGGAAGCCTGTGGTGCCGGTCAGCCGGTCCTCCAACTCCAGAGTCCAGGTGCCCTGACCCTTTTCCCTGCGAAATTCACGCAGCTCGGGAATGCCGGCGGCGTCGAATACATAGGGCGTGTTCGGCTCCCGATTCTGCCGCCGAACCGGCAACACGACGCTCCTGCCGGATGGCGCAACCAGGCGCAATTCCACGTCTGTGGCTTGCGGATGTCGAAGCAGGACTTCCAGCCTCACGCTCCGCACGGCCCCCTCGGCCTCGATGCTGATCCGCCTCCGCACGGTCACGAACTCCTCGGCGAGGGCCGTAAAACCGCCGGAAGTACCGGTGGCCCGACCGGTCTCTGCATCCCAGGACTGGATCACATGTCCGTCCGTCAGGGTGACGACCTGCCGCCCTGCCGGATCGATCCCGAGGCCATCGATGCGGGCGCCCGGCCGGATCCCGGTCACGAGAAGCGGATAGTCGTCGCCGATCAGCGCCCTGGCGCGGGCGCCGTCGTTCTGCACCCCCATGTCCACGGCACGCAACTGGTACACCAGCGCCTGGTCCCTGAGTTCGCTGGCTGCCGCGGCGTTCGACTGGCGGTTCCAGAAGGCGCCGAGCAGGGCATCTGCCAGGTCCTCGTAGCCTTCCAGGGCCCGAAGCTCTACATCGGCCGCCAGCGCGTCGCCCCAGCTCGTCGCCGCCAGGGTGCGCTGTTCGAGCACCCGGGCGAACAGCCGGTTGGCCTGGTCCCCGAATCCCGGAAGTCGCCGCAGATCGATGTAGGCTTCCTGCACCTCACTGAACTCCATGCCAGGTCGGGTCAGGGTCTTGACGTAGCCTTTCGGCAGGACCTGGCTGTACCAGTACGGCAGGCCGACGGCGAGGGCCACAATTGCGGCCCAGCGGCCCACGCCCCGCCAATTGAAGGGCACCACGTGCCGGATCCAGCGGGAGTTGAATACCTCGGCGTAAATGCGGTTGCGTTGCTGAAGCAGCCCGTCCAGGGAGACCGATGCGAGGCCTGTGATCCGCAGCCATTCGTGCTCAGGCTGGTGCCTGTCATAACGTATCCTGCGGCCTTTCCTGAGGCGTCGGTAGAGCCTCAGGCTGGCGTGGGCCAGGTGACTCTTGTGCTCGGCAGCCGCCCTCACCCTGCGGAGATTGGGCTCGTTCTGTGGCGCGTTACCGGCGAAGAAGCGGCTGCTGACGAAGCCGTCCACGTCCTCGTCCGAACGGGCAGACCCGGGATTCCGGCTGATGGCGCGGCACAGTTTCTGCGTGAGATAGGGCTGCCCGCCAGTCCAGTAGAAGATCCGGTAAAGCGCCCGCTCCGCGTCACCGCTTTCCAGTCCGATCTCGCGGCAGAGGGGCCTGGCCTCCTCGAAGGTAAAGTCGTTGAGGTCGATCCGGCGACCCACGTCGTAAAGGGACCCGCCGGACCCGTTGCCACCGTCACCGGGCATCGCCGTGCCTAACAGACCAAAGCTCAGTCGTTCATACTCCGGTTCGGATGCCCGGGCATCGTGGCATGCCCGGACGGCGTGAAACAGGTCCGCCGCATAGTCCAGGTCATCGACGCTCTCGATCTGATCGAGGAAGATCACTAACGGCGAGCGAGTGTTACCGAGGACGATCTCCCACAGGAATTCATTGATCCGCTGCATGCCGGAGAGCGGCTTCTTCTCCGCCCACCAGTGCTGCAGGTCGACGTTCAGACGCAGATCGCGCACGATGCGATAGGCGACCCCGTAGTTCCAGCGGCCCGCCTCTGTGTTTCGGTCCCTGCCCACGGTCTGGGAAAGATCGACGATGGCCGTGAGCACGCCCTGTCGGCGAAGCTCCCGGGCAGCTCTCGCCATCAGGCTGGACTTGCCGGTCTGCGGCGGGCCGAGGACATGGCAGTACTCCCCCTCCCGCAGTTTCTCGACCAGCTGGACATCGGCCGGACGCTCGATATAGCACCCCCGGCGGGGCTGAACCGGCCCGCCGACCACATAGAAACTCTCGCCCCGCTCCTCCGGGGGCGGCGGCAGTTCCCTGACCTTGTTTCCGGTGCCTTCTTCCAAGCGCATTCCCTGGGTTTTCAAACCGATTCTCCCTGAACCGGGCGGCGCGCGCCAGACAAGGGCGCGGTGGTAGTACACTTGCCGGCGTTGCTTTGCGCCCGTTCACAGTCGAGGCCCGATGACCGCAGACCCCCACCCACTGCCCGTCGAAAGGGTTCTGAAGCAGGACCTTTTCGGCCGGGTAGAGCTGGTACGCCCAAGCCCGGAAAGCCAAGCTCTGGCGGTCCGTCGGGACACGCTCCAGGCACGCTGGTGGACCCGGCCCCTGGCGCGCTGGCTGGCCGCACGGGAGGCGCGAGCCCTGGTGCGGCTTGATGGCTGCCCCGACGTGCCCCGGCTGATCTCCTGGAAAGATGGCATCTTGCTCAGGACCTGGATCGAGGGCCGGCCCATGCAGGCGGCCCGCCCGCGCGACCCAGCCTATTTCAGCGGGGCCTCCGCTCTGGTGCGTCGATTGCACGCCGCCGGCGTGGTCCACAACGACCTGGCGAAGGAACCGAACTGGTTGGTGCGGGAAGACGGCCGCCCGGCACTGATTGACTTTCAGCTGGCCTGGGCGCCCCGTCGCCGGGGGTGCCTTTTCCGTGCGCTGGGCCGGGAGGATGTCCGGCATACCTTGAAACACAAACGCTATTACTGCTCGGAGCACCTGACCGAAAGGGAACGCGCCATCCTTGCGCGACCGGGCAGGCTGTCCAGCGTATGGATGAGACTCGGCAAGCCGGCATATCTGTTCGTCACGCGGAAACTGCTGCGGTGGAGCGATCGGGAGGGCGCCGGGGATCGTCACTTCCGCTGACCCTTGCCCGGGCGGTGGGCTTGGCGCTATGGTCCAGCCTCCGAATCGACATGGAACAGGGCTGATGGAACTCTGTCACGAGCATAACCGTCGCGCAGGACTCGCCTCCGCGCCGAGACGCTTCGGCCTCCGGCTCAGCCTTCCGCCGGGTGACCCCATGCGGAAGGTTCTGGGCGACGACTGGCATCAATACCAGTGGTTCGGCACGGAGCGCGCCCGCGAAGCCAAGGCAGCCGAACTGACCGGGCAGTTTCTCTACTACCGCAGGGGAGATCGGCCGACCTTCCTGATCGAGCGTGTGGAACGAGAGGATCAGGCTGAATAGATCGCTATGGAGGAAGGGCCCATATGGCTGAACCTAAATGTCCTGAATGCGGCGTGGTCGGCGTGGATCATCTCGTGACGACCGACAGCAGCGAAAAATCACGTGACGGTAAGCCCTGGTTCAATATTGTGTACTGCAACAGCTGCGGCCACGTATACGGGGTCTTTGCCAAGCACGTTTTCGGACCCCGCGGCGGCCCCCAGCTGGTGGTCCGCGAGCGCGGCTGAGAAGTGCCTCCGGACGACCTGGCCGCCTTTCGGCAGCGCCATCCGGTCACACGCGATATCCCTGTCGCGTGGGGGGAGATGGATGCCTTCGGTCACGTGAACAATATTGTCTATTTCAGGTATTTCGAGACCGCCCGAATCGCCCTTTTCGAGCGCGTCGGATTTGCAGATACGAAAGCGTCCGGCGGTGTTGGGCCAATCCTCGCCGCCACCGACTGTCGCTTCCGGGTTCCAGTCACCTATCCCGACAAGGTGACCGCAGCCGCCTGGATAGAGAGCTTGGGGGAGGACGAGTTCGTCATGGGCTACGCGGTCTTCAGCCACGCTCGTAACCGGGTCGCCGCCGAGGGCTCCGGCCGGATCGTCGCCTACGATTACACCAACCATCGCAAAGCCAGGCTGGGTGGCGATCTTCGCCGTAAGCTGGCGGCACTTCAGCTCGGCGCCTGAAACCACCCGCCACCGTCCTCGTATCGGTTATGCAACGCGGCGACGGAACACACGGCGCCGCCGGCTCGGGCTGCGCACTTCGAGCGCATTTTTACCGAGAATTGACTCGCAACCGTGGGCCGCGACTGTGCGCCAGCTCAGCGCGCCAGTACCCGGCACGGGTCGTGTAGTCGATCGGAATGATGACCCTGAGCGCGATGTAGTAAGTTTCTCCGGCCCGAACCTCGAGTGCCAGTGGATCATTGCGCAAGTAAGCCAACATGGCGTCCTGAGTTGGCACCTCATGCGTGGGGCCGGCCACGTAGGGCGTTACCCGAATCAGGTGCGTTCCGGGAGTGAGCTGGAAACTGCGCCGGGAATGAGCCACCCGGCGGCCGTCGATCTCGGCCACGTAAGCCGGCTCGAGTCCCGCGGGCACGGGGGCGCCCAGGGTAGACACGACGGTGCCTCTTTGCGACGGTGGCGCGCCGGACCGGCACCCGGTAGTGGCCGTGGCGCCCAGAATCAGGCATAAAGCCGTCACCAATCGAGCGAGGCCCCGCCTTCCGAAAATCAATGTCCGTCCTCCCGGCGCGTCGACCGGTCGCGGGGGTTCTTGAAAATATAGCGGAGCATGGTAAAAAAGTGGGCCGCACGATCGGGGAGGTTCTTCCTTTCTCTCCGAAATTCACATACGGAGCTGCCTTCATGATCGAGACAGAGCGACTCACGAAGCGCTATGGCCATCTGCTTGCAGTGGACGAACTCAGCTTCACCGTCGGCCAGGGCGAGGTGCTGGGCTTCCTCGGACCCAACGGGGCCGGAAAATCCACGACCATGAAGATGCTGTCCGGGTTTCTCAGCCCCACTTCCGGGTCGGCGCGTATCTGCGGATATGACGTGGAAACCCAGTCGGTGGCGGCGAAGAGGCGCATCGGCTATCTGCCGGAAGGCGCTCCGAGCTACGGGGAGATGACCCCGCGGACGTTCCTGGATTTCATCGCCGACATCCGCGATCTCCGCGATAAAAGAAAAGCGGAGCGGCTGGACGAAGTCATCGACCGCCTGCACCTGGAACCGGTCCTGGACCAGCCGATCGACAATCTATCGAAGGGCTACAAGCGTCGAGTCGGACTCGCCCAGGCCATCATCCACGATCCGCCGGTACTGATTCTGGACGAGCCGACCGACGGCCTCGATCCAAATCAGAAGCACGAGGTCCGCTCCCTGATCCGGGAGATGGCAGCGGACAAGATCATCATCATTTCCACGCATATTCTCGAGGAGGTCCACGCGGTCTGTAACCGGGCCATCATCATTGCCCACGGCCGGATCCTTGCGGACGACACGCCGGACGCGCTGGAGGCCCGCTCGGACCGGCACAACGCTGTCACACTGAGGCTGGCGGGAACGCCCGCGGACGATGCCCGGGCGGCCCTGGAGGCCCTCGATGGTGTGGGCCGTGTCGAAATCCGGCCGGATCAAAGCATCACCGTCCTTCCGCAAGCCGGCGCGAGTGTGCTGCCAGCCGTGGGTCGGCTGGCCCTGGAACAGGGTTGGCAGGTCGACGCGCTTCAGATCGAGAGCGGGCAGCTGGATGAAGTGTTCCGCCAGATCACCATGGCCGATTCGGGCCCGGAGGCGCGAACGTGAGAAATACGGGAATCATCTTTCGGCGGGAGATGTCCGCCTATTTCGCCACGCCGGTCGCCTACGTCTTCATCGTCATGTTCCTGATCCTGGCTGGCGCATTCACCTTCTACCTTGGCAACTTCTACGAACGCGGTCAGGCAGACCTGGATCCGTTCTTCACTTTCCACCCGTGGTTGTATCTGTTCCTGGTACCGGCAGTGTCCATGCGCCTGTGGGCGGAAGAGCGGAAGTCCGGCAGCATCGAACTGCTCATGAGCCTTCCGGTGACCGTTTACGAGGCCGTGCTCGGCAAGTTTCTTGCTGCATGGTGTTTTTGCGCCGTGGCACTGGCACTGACCTTCCCTATCTGGGTGACAGTCAACTACCTGGGCGACCCGGACAACGGGGTGATCCTGGCAGGCTATCTGGGCAGTCTGCTGATGGCCGGGGCCTTCCTCGCCATCGGCGCGTGTATCTCGGCGGCGACCCGCAACCAGGTGATCGCCTTCATCCTGACGGTGGTGACCTGTTTCGGTTTCCTGTTGTCCGGCTTCCCCATCGTGCTCGATATGTTTCGGGGCTGGACGCCACAGGCGTTCGTGGACGCCATTGCCTCGCTGTCATTCATGACCCATTTCGCAACGCTGTCCACGGGCGTGGTGGATCTGCGGGCGGTGGTTTACTTCACTCTCGTCATCGGCTTCTGGCTCGCGGCCAACGCGATCGTGCTGGATATCAAGAGAGCGGACTAGGAGAAGATCATGAGCTCGAAAGAAAAGCGATCTCTCGGTGGTTCCGCGCTGCTCGTTCTCGCCGTCCTGTTTCTGGCCCTGACGGTGCTCAACAGCATTGTGTTCCGCGGCATTCGCCTGGACCTGACAGAGAACAAGCTTTACACGATCTCCGACGGCACCGAAAACATCCTGGCGAAGATCGAGGAGCCATTGAACCTTTACTACTTCTATTCCGACAGGGCCACGGAGAACATCCCTTATCTCAGGACTTATGCCAAACGTGTGCGCGAACTGCTGCAGGAACTGGCATTGAAGTCGAACGGCCGGGTCAGGCTGGCCGAGCTGGATCCGCTGCCCTTCTCGGAGGAGGAGGATCGCGCCTCGCAGTACGGCCTGCAGGCAGTCACGCTCGGCGCCGGAAGCGACCCGATCTACTTCGGGCTCGCGGGCACCAATGCGGTGGACGACCTGGAGGTGATTCCCTTCTTCCAGCCGGACCGCGAGCCCTTCCTGGAATACGACGTGGCCAAGTTACTCTATACGCTGGCCCATCCGGACAAGCCGGTGGTGGCACTCCTGAGCACGCTGGCGATGACCGCCGGTTTCGACCCCGCCACCCGGCAGGCCCGCCAACCGTGGGTGATCTCCAGTCAGATGGAACAACTCTTCGAGTTCCGTAATCTGGACGCCAGCACGACTTCCATCGACGATGATGTGGACCTCCTGGTGCTGGTCCACCCGCGGATGCTTGGCGACGAAACACTCTACGCCATCGATCAGTTCGTAATGGGAGGCGGAAAGCTGGTCGTGTTCGTCGATCCGATCTCGGACGCCCAGCTCCCCCAGGACATTGCCGGCGCCAGCACTGCGCTGCTCGATGACCGTTCGTCCAGCCTCGGCCCGCTCTTTGAAGCCTGGGGAATCGAGTTTGACCCTGGTGACGTGGTGCTGGACCAGGCGAATGCACTGACCGTGAACACCGGTCTCGGGCAGCCGCCGGTGCGCCACCTTGCGATGCTCGGGATCAGCGCCGACGGCCTGTCCCCGGACGACGTCATCACCGCTGACCTCAGCAGCGTCAACCTGGGGTCCGCCGGTCATCTGCAGGTGGATCCGGAAGCCGGGCTGCAGATGGTCCCGCTCCTGTTCAGCAGCGAAACCGCTGCCCTGACCTCGACCGAGAATCTCAAGTTCCTGCCGGACCCCCGTTCCCTGCAGGACACCTTCATCCCCAGCGGCGAAACATATGTCCTCGGGGCCCGTTTCACGGGCGAGCTGAAGTCTGCCTATCCCGAGGGCCCGCCTTCGCCTGTGGAGAACGGAGCCACCGGAACGGAGCACCGGGCGGCCACCAGCGGCCCTGCCAACCTGATCGTGGTCGCGGATACGGACCTGTTGACGGACCGCATGTGGGTTCAGGCGCAGAATTTCCTCGGCCAGCGGATCTACACGGCTTTCGCAGGCAACGGCGCACTGGTGGTGAATGCGCTGGACAACCTCCTGGGCAGCAGCGATCTCATCAGCGTCCGTAGCCGCGGCACCTTCTCCCGGCCCTTTGAAAAAGTCGAGGCCTTGCGTGCCGAGGCTGACGCCCGATACCGGGAACAGGAGCAGGTCCTGCAGCGTGAGCTGGACGAGACGGAACGACGCCTGACAGAACTGGAATCGGCCAAGGACCAGGAGAACCTGCTGATCATTTCGCCGGAACAGCAGGCGGAACTCGCCCGTTTCCAGGAGGAGAAGCTGCGCATCCGCAAGGCGCTGCGGGATGTGCGCCGGAACCTGGATCGAAGCATCGAGAATCTGGGTACGACGCTCAAGGTGATCAACATCGGTCTGGTGCCCCTGCTGCTGTCCGTCGCCGCCATCCTGATCGCTGTTGTCCGGCTGAAGCGCCGAGGCTGAGGGAGGCCGACATGCGCGGAAAAACGCTGATCTTGCTGGCCGTGGCCGCCGTCGCCGCGATCATTGCGACGATGCTGCTGGAACGGAGCTCTGCGCCGGATTCGACAGTCGTCGACGGCGGGCTCCTTTACCCGAACCTGAAGAGCCAGCTGAACGGGATCGAGCGGCTCGACGTTTCGGGCGCAGGGACGGGGGATCCGATCGTGCTGGAAAGATCGGATTCCGGCTGGGTCGTGCTGCAGAAGGCCGGCTACGCGGCGGATGCCGGAAAAATTCGCCAGCTTCTCCTGCGACTGGCCGAGGCCAGTATCGTAGAGGCCAAGACCGCCAACCCGGATCTGTACGCGAGGCTGGCGGTGGCCGATCTAGATGCGCCGGAAGGCGCCGGCACGCTGCTGACGATCGGCCCGCCGGCGGACATCCGTGTCGTCGTCGGTGAGCGGGACGCCCGGGCCGGCGGGACCTATGTGCGCCGCGCCGGAGAAGCCCAGAGCTACCTGGTGGATGCAGACATCGAGGCGAACCATGAGGCCCTGGACTGGGTCGATCGGGAAATCATGGATATCGACAGCAGCGCCATCCGTGAGCTGCGGGTCACTCACGCCGACGGTGAGGTCCTTCAACTGCTGCGCGTCGGCGACCAACTCGTGGTGGCCGGCATCCCGCGGGATCGCGAACTCTCCGCCCCCGGCGCGACACAGCCCATGGCACGGTTTCTGTCCCCGATGCGGCTGGACGACGTCTTGCCAGTCGGGGAATTCGATCAGTCGAATCCAGAGGCCACCGTCGACGTGTTCCTGGACGACGGCCGCAGGATCACGGCCCGTGCCTGGAACCGCGACGCCGAACGCTGGATGGCCTTCGACATCTCACTTGATCCCGCGACCGCACCCGAGACTGTCGCGGCGGCCGCCGAAGATTCTGCCGTCGGCACGGATGAGCCCGACGGGAACGGGATCGGCGGCGGAGAATCAGTGGTCGAGCGGGCGGATCCGGAAAAGGTTGCCCGGGAGGATGCGGAACTGGCCGGCTGGGTATTCCGCGTTCCCGTCTACAAGTATGACCAGTCGGTCCGCAGAATGGATGACCTGCTCAAGCCGGTCGGCGACTGAGCGCCAGGCACATCCAGCAAGATTCGGGTGGGCGCGGCCGCCGCTGCCGCCTAAACTGGTCCCATGATCGTTGAACGAGATTATCAACGGATGGAGCGCGCGATCCAGTGGATCCGAGCCCATGCACATGATCAGCCGTCGCTCGCCGACATGGCGGCTGCCGTCGCCCTGAGCCCATATCATTTCAGCCGGCTGTTTCGCCGCTGGGCAGGCATCTCGCCTCACCAGTATCTGCGGACGGTAACCCTGGAAACGGCCAAGGAAAAGCTTGACCGGGCACCCGATCTGCTCAGCGTCGCGGACGAGGTGGGCCTTTCAGGCAGCGGCCGACTGCACGACCTGTTCATCCAGATGGAGGCGATGACGCCGGCCGAGTTCCGGCGCCGCGGGGACGGTCTGGTCATACGATTCGGCCACGCCGACTCCCCGTTCGGGGAGATCGCCCTGGGAGCCACTGATCGCGGCGTATGCGCGATCGAGTTCGTCGACGGTGCGCCGGACACCCTAAGGGAATCCCTGGCCGGGCGCTGGCCGGGAGCGCGCCTCGAACGGGACGACGCGGCCGCCCGCAGGCTGGCCGGAAAAATCTTCAGCGGCTCTCCCCGGCAGGTCCCGCTGCATGTACAGGGAACCAATTTCCAGATACAGGTATGGCGTGCGCTGCTGCGCCTGCCGCCCGGGTTCACAGTCAGTTACGGCGGGCTGGCCCATGGTTTGGATCGGCCGGGCGCGAGCCGCGCCATCGGCGGCGCCGTGGGATCCAACCCGGTCGCCTTCCTGATCCCCTGCCATCGGGTCCTGCGCGGGGACGGCACCCTCGGCGGATACCGCTGGCGACCCGAACGCAAGGCCGCCATCCTCGCCTGGGAGGCGACGCGTCTCGCGAGCTGAGAGAGAATCCGCCCTGTCGCCATGGCCATGACCCGAATTCAGCGGGTATCATAAGCAGTCCACACGCCGCTTCGCAGAAGCACGAACAATAGGAGCGATAGCGATATGGCTGCCGTCAAACTTGTCGTCCCGGAAGGGGGACAGCGCATTTCCATCGAGGATGGAAAACTCCAGGTACCCGACAACCCGATCGTCCCGTTTATCGAGGGGGACGGCACCGGCCCGGACATCTGGCGAGCCACGGTCCGGGTATTGGATGCCGCCGTCGAAAAGGCTTACGACGGCCGCAGAAAGATTCACTGGATGGAGGTTTATGCCGGCCAGAAATCGAACGACCTCTTCCAAACCTGGCTCCCGGAGGAGACGGTGCAGGCCTGCCGGGACTACCTGGTGTCCATTAAGGGTCCGCTGACCACGCCGATCGGGGGTGGCATCAGGTCCCTCAACGTGGCGCTCCGTCAGATGCTGGACCTCTATGTCTGCCTGAGACCGGTCCGCTGGTTCCAAGGCGTGCCGTCGCCGGTGCGCAAGCCGCAGGATGTCGACATGGTGATCTTCCGGGAGAACACGGAGGACATTTACGCGGGCATCGAATTCGAGCGGGGCTCCGATGCCATCAAGCGTTTTCTGGGCCTGTTCGAGGAAAACTTCCCTGCGGAGTACCGCAAGATCCGCTTCCCGGAATCCTCGGGCATCGGCCTCAAGCCCGTCTCGCAAGAAGGTACCGAGCGGCTCGTGCGGGCCGCCATCGAATACGCCGTGGCCAACAACCGCAAGAGCGTCACCTTCGTGCACAAGGGCAACATCATGAAGTACACGGAAGGCGCGTTCCGCAATTGGGGCTATGCCCTGGCCGAACGCGATTTCCCCGAGTACACCTACACATGGGACCAGTGGGAGCGGACCCGTGCCGAGGAAGGTGATGCGGCCGCCAATGAAGAGCAGCAGGCAGCCCTCGAAGCCGGCAAGGTGCTGATCAAGGACGCCATTGCCGATATCACCCTGCAGCAGGTGCTGACCCGACCGAGGGAATTCGATGTCATCGCGACGATGAACCTGAACGGTGACTATCTGTCGGACGCCCTTGCAGCCCAGGTCGGGGGCATCGGCATCGCGCCGGGCGGCAACATCAATTACACGACCGGGCATGCGGTTTTCGAGGCCACCCACGGCACGGCGCCAAAGTACGCGAACCTGGACAAGGTGAATCCGGGTTCGTTGATTCTGTCTGGCGAAATGATGCTGCGATACATGGGCTGGACAGAAGCTGCCGACGCGCTTATCGGCGCCATGGATGCCACCATCGGCAACAAGACAGTCACGTACGACTTTGCCCGGCTGATGGAAGGCGCCACCCTGCTCAAGTGCAGCGAGTTCGGCGACGCCCTGATTGGCAATCTATAGGGCCTTGTCGGATACGCATGCAGACGCGGCCCTGGCGCATTCATGCGCCAGGGCCATTCGCGACGGTTTTTCCGGCTACAACGACGAGTTCCGCGCCATCACACGCCGGGCTCGCGGACGCTTCGAATCCCGCGATTGGGCGAACAGCCGGGTGGACCAGGTTGAGCGAATCGACCTATATGACCACTGGGTCACCCGACTGGAGCATTGGGTCAGGGATCGGCTGGGCGATCGCCAGCATGACCATGCCCTGTGGCGGGCCATCAAGTCCGACTTCGCCGAACTGATCAGCGACTACGTGGACCGCGAGTTCACGAAGACCTATTTCAGCTCCATCACCCGGCGCATTTTCCATACGGTCGGGGTGGATCCCGAAGTCGAGTTCGTCGATGTGGAAGACCGCCCCATCGACGCCATCAACAAAGAAGCATCCCTGAGGGCCTACGTGGTGGGCGAGGCGCCGGCAGACGGTGTGCGCGCCCTGCTGGATGATTTCGCCTTCGATATCGGCTGGGAAAATCTCGAGTACAGCATCCGGTTCGTCGTCGGTCAGATCCGCGTCCACTGGCGGCCCATCGGAGGCCTGGAGGCCCTGGACCGTCTCGAGTTTCTCGAGACCGTGTTCTACCAGAACACCCGGGCCTACCTGGTGGGACGCGCCGTCGGGCACGAGGGCCGCAACGAGCCCCTGGTGATCGCGCTTCGAAGTACCAGCGAAGGCGTGGCGGTGGACGCCGTTCTGACCCGGCGCAGCGACGTCAGTATCCTCTTCGGTTTTACCCGATCCTACATCCACGCGGATCTGGAGACGGTGGCGGACGTCGTGGTCTTCCTGCGGAGCATCATCCCCGGAAAACCCGTTGCCGAGGTGTTCACGGTTCTGGGCCGCGCCAAGCAGGGCAAAACAGAACGATACAGAAGCTTCGCCCGTCACCTGGCGCACTCGACCGACAGGTTCGTGAACGCACCGGGTGACAAGGGCATGGTCATGGCCGTGTTTACCCTGCCGTCCTACGACATCGTGTTCAAGGTGATCCGTGATCGCTTCGCCTATCCGAAAACCGTGGTGCGTCGGGACGTACTGGACAAGTACCAGCTGGTGTTCAAGCGCGACAGAGCCGGTCGCCTGGTGGACGCTCAGGAATTCCGACTGCTCAAGTTCCACCGCGATCGCTTCGAGCGGCCCCTGCTGGAGGAACTCCTGAACGAGTGCTCGGAAACGGTCAGGATCGAAGGCAGGAATGTGGTCATCGAGCACCTGTACATCGAGCGGAGGCTTTCGCCGCTCAATCTCTACCTCCGGGAGGCACCGGCCGACGATGCCCGTCTCGCCGTGATCGATTACGGCCAGGCCATCCGCGATCTGGCTTTATCGAATATCTTTCCCGGTGATCTACTGCTGAAAAATTTCGGCGTTACCCGTCACGGGCGGGTCATCTTCTACGACTATGACGAGCTCTGCCTGGTGACGGACTGCACTTTCCGCGATTTGCCCCGGGCGAGCACCCTGGAAGAGGAGATGCAGGCGGATGCCTGGTTTTATGTCGGGGAAAACGACGTATTTCCCGAACAGTTCATCTCTTTCCTCGGCATGGAGGCCCAGCATCTGGAGATCTTCCTGGAGGCCCACGGCGATCTGTTGACGGCGGATTTCTGGCGGAGCATGAAAAAGCGCCACAGCGCCGGTGAGATTCTGGAAGTCCTGCCCTATCGCCGTAGCCTGATGGCACCGCCGCCCCCCAAGAGCCGCCGTCGCCTTAAAATCCCCGATGGTGACGACAGGCGTCAGCATCCCTAGCGCCTGTTCGTTCCCTAGAGATCTTCTTCCTTCCAGATCACCGGTTCCCAATTGCCTTTCTCGTCGGTCACCATGGCGGCAATCTTGTAACGTTTCCCCGCCGCCACCTCGATGGTCGTCTTGCCCGGGTCCTCCCCGGCGCGGCGTCGCGGCGTGAGGCCGACCTGCATTGGATCGTTGATCGCGGCGGCGATCACTATTTCGTGAACCCCGGGTTCGACCCAGAAACTCGTCCGCGTCACCGGCGCGTTGACGTTCTCGCCATCAAGACGGACCAGCCTCGCCGAGTAAAGCTGGCTGGGCGGTTTGCCGAAGTCGAGCACGGCCTTGCCCGCCAGGTCGTCTTCGGCCCGCGCCGTCAGGGAAATCAGGCACAGCATCGTGATAGCGAGACATCTCTTGGTAAACATTTGTATCGGCTCCCGAATCCGAACCGGCCGCGCATCCGACCGCAGCCGGTTATGTAATCACTACAGGTCTTCGATTTTCCACACCAGGGGCTCCCAGGCTCCCCGTTGATCGAGCAGACGGGTCGCGATTCGATATCGCTTGCCCGCCTGCACCTCGATCGTGGCCTTTCCTGGATCGGACCCCGTTCGGCCGGCAGGGTTCCGGCCCACCTGCATGGGATCTGTAATGGCGGCAGCGACGACGATTTCGTGCACTCCGGGCGCGACGCGGAAACTGGTCTTGGTAATCGGTGCAATGACGTTGCTGCCGTCCAATACCACCAGGCGGGCCCCGTACAGATCGTTCGGTGGGCGCGAGAAATCCAGCACGGAGTAATCGTTCGGGGAAGTCCCGCTGCTGGCGCAGGCCGCGCAGAGTCCGAGCATGCTGACCCACAAAAGAGATCTGGACATCGGTCAAGTCCCGCGCTGCAGAAGTTCCCGGAGGCGATTCGGCGACCGCGTGGGTGCCCGTCGAATGCAGCCCTCGGGCCATGGTAACCTCGCCCTGTGGATCCTCCAACCGACCCATCACGGGCTGCTGGTCCGGCGCATCTCGCGCTCCTGATCGCGGCCGCGTTTCTGTCGGCCCTTTATCTTTCCTGGCGCACCCTCGCCGCCGCCGACTTCCTTTATCCGCTGCTGTACGAACCTGCAGGCATCGGCGTGCATATCGACGAATTCGCCCCGAAGAATCGCTACAAGCGGGACTTCGGAGAGACCACCCGGGCCGAGCGGGAGGCGCTTTTCGCCGCCATTGGCAGAGCCATCCGCCAGCATGGTCGTGGCCTGGAGACCCTCACTTACCACGATGCACAGGGTCGTGAGCTCGGCGTTCTGCTGCGGTCTCCCGAGATCATCCATCTGCAGGACGTTTCCAGGCTCGTTCACCGCCTGGAGACCGCAGGCCTCTTGGCGCTGGCCCTGATCGCCTTCCATCTCGTGTTCCTGCGCCGTCGACGGCTGCAGCTGCCCGGCGCCGGCAGGCTGCTCACCCTGGTGGCAACCGCCGTGCTCGCGACCGTGGGACTGGTCTTGGCGATCGGGCCAAAAAAGGTTTTTTATGCCTTTCACGAGACCGTCTTTCCCGCCGACCATGAATGGTTTTTCTTCTACCAGGACTCGCTGATGTCGACGATGATGAAGGCACCATTCCTGTTCGGTTATATTGCCGCCGCCCTGGTGGCCCTGGCGCTCGTCTATCTCTGGGCGTTGTTTCTGCTAGCGGTATGGGCCACAGGCCGCCGCTCTCAGCCCCCCCGGTAACGCATCTCCAGATACCTGAACAGGCCCCGGACGGACTGACACTCGGCGCCCTCGGGCCGCCCCGGCCGCGCCTTCGGGTTCCAGGCGTAGAGATCCAGATGCAGGAAAGTCCCGGCATTCTCGACGAATCTTTTCAGGTACAGGGCCGCCACGATGGATCCGGCCATCGGTGCGGAACTGATGTGGTTCATGTCAGCCACCGGGCTGGTCAGACCCTCCGCATAGGGCTGCCACAGCGGCATGTGCCAGACCGGGTCCTCCTCCGCCGCACAGACATTCACCAGCTGGCGGGCCGTCTCGTCATCGTCGCTGTAAAGAGCTGGCAATTCCGGACCCAGGGCGACGCGAGCGGCCCCGGTCAGGGTGGCCATGTTGACGATCAGTTCCGGCGCGGCCTCGTCCGCCAGCGCCAGTGCGTCGCAGAGCACGATCCTGCCTTCCGCATCGGTGTTGCCAATCTCCACGGATAGCCCCTTGCGCGTGGCGAGGATGTCGCCCGGACGGTAAGCGTTGCCGGATATGCTGTTCTCGACGGCCGGCACCAGGACACGCAGGCGAACAGGCAGTTCAGCCGCCATGATCATCCTGGCGAGGCCCAGCACGTGAGCGGCACCACCCATGTCCTTCTTCATGTAGCGCATGGCACTTGCGGGCTTTATATCCAGTCCGCCCGTGTCGAAGCACACGCCCTTGCCCACGAGCGTCACGGCGGGGTGATCCCTCTCGCCCCAGCTGAATTCGATCAGACGCGGGGCGTCCGCGCTGGCCCGCCCGACGGCATGGATCGCGGGAAAACCTGCCGCCAGCAAATCGTCCCCGCTGATCACGCTGAACTCGGCGCCGTACTCTTCGGCCAGTGCCCTTGCCGCCGTCTCGAGCTCTCCGGGGCCCATGTCCGACGCCGGGGTATTCACCAGGTCACGCACCAGACCATCTGCTTCCAGGGCCCGGAGGATGTCTCCCCGATCCGCAGCGTCCGGCCACTGCAGCACGCTTTCCTCCGGCCGGGTGTCCGACAGGTATCGCGTGAACCGGTACTGGCCCATGGCCCAGCCCAGCGCACAAAGATCGACCGAGTTCACCCCGTCGGTCTCCAGCCGATAGACGCCACCCGGCAGCCGGTCCCCCAGGCCGGCCGCATCCCGCAGACGACCGCCGTCGGCACCGACGCCGAGCAGGGCTCCGCCGAGGCTCCCATCGTTCCCGGGAAGCAGACACAGCGTGCCCGCCTTGGCGCGAAAGCCCGTTTCAGCGACCCAGCGTCGCTCCGATTCCGGAACGGACTTCAGCCAGGCGTCCAACCCCTGCTCGGTCAAAAAACGAATCGGCCGGGCGTCTTTCGGCAGTGCATCCGTAAAATAGTTCTGCACGTCTGGCTCCATTCGAGTGGCGTTGAAGTGGACCTGGATTATGCCAGTGTCGCCGGGCGCCTCACAGGCGATGACGAACCCTGTAGGCCGGGTCGTATCCGGCCAGGCGCTCCGGAACATAAACGACCAGCAAGGTCACCATGGCGCCGTTGATGAATGCCTCGGGAAACCCCACCAGCAGCAGCATCGCCCCCCAGGAGGGTACTGCGCCGGCGCGAAACATCCCCGGTTCCCCGACAAACGCCAGTCCGACGAGATAGGCGGCGGCGACGGCGAGGGCAGCGCCGAAGAAAGCAGCGCCGAAAATGAACGCGAAGGGATCATGGGGCAAACAGCGCAACGTCAGCCTGCGCCACAATTCCGTCACGGTGATGGGTACGACGGAGGAAATCAGCCAATTCATCGGCAGGCCCGTGACGTCGTTGGCGATGAAACTGGTCACCCCCTGGGCAAGAAACGTGATCAGCGCGGCTGCGGGCACGCCGAGCACCAGCGTGACCGTGGTGACGCCCAGCACATGCAGAGCCGGACCTGCGGTGACCCCCGTTCGCACCGACCAGAGCACCATCAGGCCAACGGCGCAGATGGCCCAAAGATGGAATTCCGACGAACTGGTGGCCAACCGGCGCCATCCGATTCGGCGAGCGAACGCCCCGACCAGCGGCAACGCCACCCCGTAGGATCCCATCAGGACGGTCTGAGAGAGGACGGCGGAATCGATCTGCATACCGGGTTCTTCGCAACAACAGCCGCAACAGATGATCTCATGGCGACGAGGGGATAAAAAAGTGGGCGCCGGAGCGCCCACAAGCTCAGGGAGGGAGGGAAGTCAGTCGCTGTTGGCCACTCGGGCCCCGGCCTCGTTGCTCTCAAACCGGATCCGTACCCGGCGCTCCAGAGCGTAGGCATCCATGTCGCCGGCATCGATCCTGGCCTGGCTGTCCCCGTGGGCATGGGCCACGATACGATTCGGCTCCACGCCGCGGGCAATCAGCGCCTGCCGAACAGACCCGTTTCGATCTCGCGAAAGCGCCAGATTGGTTTCGGCCTCGCCGCGAGGATCGGCATAGCCGTCAAGACGCAGTCGCAGGTCCGGATTCTGGTTCAGAATTCCGGCAAGCCGATCGAGACGGTCATCGCTGCCCACCTCCAGCCCGCTGCTGCCGGTTCGAAAGTGGACATCGGTCTCCAGTCCGACCGTGAGCCGGCGAGCGCTTTCCAGCTCGGCGATGCGTTGCTCGCGATCCGACAGGTCTGTTCGCACGCTCGCCAGCGCCTGTCGTATCCGGTAAAGGGAATCTCGCAGGTCCGCCAGATCGGACTGAGCAAGGGCCAGATCGGTTTCCAGGTCGGTCGCGGTTTTTGCGCGAGCGATGCGCTCGGCGATAAACCCGCCGGCACCGGCACCGATGATCAAGCCGGGTGGGCCGGCCAGCAGGGCACCGGTCGCGGCGCCGACGCCCACGCCCCGCTTACCCCACTGGTCGGCCCCTTCGTCCGCACTGGCGATCCCGGATACCAGCGCCAGGAAAATTGTCGTGATGGTCAACAAACTCTTCATGTGTCTCTCCTTGTGCATCGAGATGGAGCATCCACGTGGCCCTGCTCCTCGGACACTATTGAGCCTGTGCAGGATGCCCCGTCGATGACGCATCCTGGATCGAAGAGGGACGAAAAATGACGAACTATGCCGACGGACAACCGGGGTTCGACCGTCGGGTCGTTCTAAAATAGGTTTATTCGTAGGCCCTGCCTGCCCGCGAGGGGAGTTGACACCGAGATGAGCATTCGTATCTGGTCGATCGAAGGCAACAGCCAGGCCCTGGATGGAGGCGCGATGTTTGGCAATGTGCCGCGGATACTGTGGTCACAGTGGGTGGCGCCGGACGCAGAAAATCGCATTCCTCTGGCTTGCAGGGCCCTGCTGGCCAGGCTCGATAATGGTCGCCGGATCCTGTTCGAGACGGGTATCGGCGTTTTCTTCGAGCCCAAATATCGCGCGCGATACGGCGTCCTCGAAACCGAGCACGTCCTGCTGCGGTCCCTGGAGACCGCCGGGACCTCACACGAAGAGATCGACGCCGTCGTGCTCAGCCACCTCCATTTCGATCATGCCGGAGGGCTGCTGGACCGCTGGGCCGAGGGATCGACACCGAAGTTGCTGTTTCCGCGTGCCCGCTTCCTCGTCGGTATGGACGCCTGGAACCGCGCCCGTCAGCCGCATCCCCGGGATCGGGCATCGTTCATACCGGAACTCCCCGACCTGCTGGAGCGTTCCGGTCGGCTTGAAATCATCGATGGCGAAGTCTCGTCTTGGCTGGGCGAGAGCGTGCGCTTCGAATTCAGCGATGGCCACACGCCAGGACTGATGCTGTCCGAGATCGGGGGCGAAGGGGGCGTGGCTTTCTGCGCCGACCTGATCCCCGGCGTACCCTGGGTGCACCTGCCGGTGACGATGGGTTACGACCGATATCCTGAACGGTTGATTGACGAAAAGCGGCAGTTCCTGACGGACAAACTGTCCAGACACATCAGGCTTTTTTTCACCCACGACGCCACGGTAGCCATGGCGCGGCCCATTCTCGACCCGGCGGGTCGGTTTTCGGTGGCGGACCCGATCGATCGTGTGGTGGGCTTGCCCCTGAACGGCTGATCGCCGCGGCCTATCAGTCCAGGAAAGACTTATTCTTGCGTTTCCAGGGCAGCCAGCTGCGGCTCCCCCGGCGCTCCTCGTCGACTTTGCTGCGCTTGTCGTCCAGCCAGTCCATGCGAGTGATGGGACGCTCGTCGCCGGCCTTTGCCCGCCGTTGGGACTCGGCCTCGCGGAAGCTGCAGAAGTCCCTGAAGGCCTTAATCTCACTGGACAGCTCCCGGACCACCAGATCGACCATGACCGCATCGTCGAGATACCCCAGGCCCGGCACATCGTCGGGTATCAGATCTCGAGTGTTGGCGAAATAGGCCAGGGCGTGGATCACCCGGGAGACGTCCTCCTTCGGCAGCTGCCAGTCCGGGTCCTCCACCATCGCCACCAGTTCCTCGAGTCGCTCCAGGCGTGTCATTACGAAATTCGGCGCCCCGGCATTCCGGGCCTTGACCAAGAGTTCGCGACAGGCGTCGATGATGGCACCGTGGCGCAGCTCCTCGCCCTGTTCGGCACGAGCGGCATGAAAGATGTCCTTCAGCTGCTTCAGATCCTGGGAGTCGAACTCGATGACGATCCGGTCTTCTTTTTCCATGGTCGCTATTCTCGCTGGCCGGGCGCGGAGATCCAGTATAGGGTTGGAATCTCAGCCGCGGAAGTCGTTGAGACCGACGAAAGTACCGCCGTTGCGATAACAGAGTGCTCTCATCAGAGTTGCGAAGCGCACGCCGGTGGACTGCATGTTCTGTGGCTGAGTGAGAACGTAGGGGAAGCCGATCGCGTGGATTCGCACCCGGCGATTACCCCTCGAATCCGCCTGGTTGATCCGGTCCACGGTTCGGATCACGTTTTCGATGCTCTTGCCCGTGAATTCGTCGCCGAATACGTAGAGGCTGATCCTCTTGTCCGGGGCATAAAAAGTCTGGATGGCGGTCGTGATGCCCTCCACCGGGCTGGAGTTGCTGAACGGCCTCCAGGTGGCGAGCGAGCTGATGATTCCGCGCCGCCGGGCCGGCGTATCGGGGATCCACTTGTTGCGATAACGGGAGAACAGGTAGGCCCCCATGTCGTTCATGACCTGGATGCCCTTCACCTCCGGATAGACATCCAGGACTTCCTCGACCTTTCTCAACAACAGCGGCCAGCTGTAGTTCTGCATACTCCCTGAGGTGTCGATGATGAAAATCACGTACTCGCTGTCCACGGGAATACCCGCGACAGTCTGTTGCTCCAGAGACTGTCGACGCTTGTCCCCCTGCAGACGCTTCATCTCCTCGCTCAATCGTTGCCGGGCGCGGGCCAACTGTCCCTCGATAGTGCTCGAGACGGACGAGTCCTGGCTTGTCGCGGAGAACTCTCCCTGGATCCGCGAGAGGTCCCCCTGCAGCCTGGCGACCCGTCGCTCCTCCTCGGACAGCTGCTCCTTGCGCGATACCAGTTCCTGGTTGACGATCAGCGTCTGGCCGCGGATCTCTTCGACCTCCGCCTCCAGCGACTGGATGATGGCCTCCAGTTCCTCGGTCGTCTGCTCCAGCAACACGGGTTCGGCGAATTTCACCAGCACCAGCAGCAGGATCACTGCGCCGAATCCACAGCAGATGACGTCGAGGAAGGAAAGCCCGGCAATCTCGATTTCCCTGCGCCGCCCTCCTCGTCTCATGGCCAGTCCCTCGACGGACTGAGGAAGGATCCCTGGCTTGCCTGAGCGAGACGCCAGAACTCCGTCGCCGCCTGGGCGTCCCCCTCGATGGGCATCAGAATGACGTTGACCGGGATCCCGGCAGGCAGCTCCTCCAGAGAACTGTTGAAGTGGCGCAAACGGGTCCGCCCGCTGACGGTTTTGCCGCGCGGCGGGTCCTTGCCCTGGGTCGGCAGGCCGTCGGTGATGAGAAAGATGTTGTCCGGCCGCGGGGTAAAGGTCTTCACGGCCGAAAAGGCATTGTGGAGACTGGTCCCCCCGCCGGGCACCAGCTGCCGGGAACCCTTGATCGCCTCGTCGACGACGTCCGGGTCGGCAGCCTCCAGCCACTGACCGGCCGAGTCAGGCACGACAGAGGCAGCTGTCTCGTTGAATCCCACAATCTGGAATCGGGCGCCCGGGGACAGCTGGGCGACCAGCCATTCTGTCGTCCGTAGCGCTCTCTGCCATTTTGGCGAGCGGACTTTCTGGGCATCGTCCATGTTGCGCCGACGGATGATGTTGACGATGGTCTCATCCAGCATGCTGGCGGAAGCATCGAGCAATATCAGCACCCGCTCGCCGCCCACCTTGACCCCGGTGAGATACTGCCTGTCGCCGTCGCCCTGGATGCGCCGCAGGCGATCACCCAGTTCATCCGGCTGGCTGCTGGCCGCCGACAATCTTTTGCTGTCCTCCTCCAGCGCTTTCAGATCGGCCTTTAGCTTGTTTATGTGTTCCTGTCGGGCGAGCGTGTCGTCCTCCATGTCCGCCAGCTCGGTCTGCTTGTCCTCGATCAGTTTTATGATGCGCCGAGCCAGGCCACGCGCCTCGATCGTCCTGCGCTCGGTCTCCTCCATGGTGTTACGTAATTCGACAAGATTTTCCTCACCCTCAGCGGCCTCCACGCGCAGGCGATCGGCCCGCTCGCTGAGGGCTTTGTTCAGCTCATCGGAGCGGATCGCCATGGTCGCGCTGATGATCATGTAGAACAGGACGACGGCGCCGAACCCGCAGCTCATGATGTCCAGGAAGGACAAACTGAAGGTGTCGAGGCGTCGCCTGGCCATGTCAGCCTCGCGCCGACACCAGTAGCATGCGGCTGCCGGGGGACCCGACCCGAAGCTCGTCGCCGGCGCGCAACTCCATGCTGCCGGACACCCTAATATCGTTGACCCACGTGCCGTAACGGCTGGCGTCCTCGACCACCACGGCGCCCGCCTTTCTGTAAACGAGGCAATGGCTGCGGGAAACGCCTTCCATCTTGTCCCGAACGGCGACCGGGCGGTGCTCGCTGGAGGGCGACACGCCGATCTCCAGTGGCGTCTCGCTGATCGCCCAAGCCACGCTGCCCTGGACGAGGTGAGTCGGCTGAGGGCGATCATCCGCCGCCGCCGGGTTCGGTGGAGCAGTCGCGACTGACCGGTGTCCGAGTCGGGGAAGGGAAGTGACGAAGCGCACAGATTCCTCGCCCGAGACGATGTGCGCACTGCGGGCCGCTGCGCCCTCCAGGGCCGCAGCGGAATCCAGCGCCTGAACATCGAGGCCGATTTCCAGCAGGCGGTCGCTGAAGCCCGGCAGGCGCGCCGTTCGACGGGCCAAAAGCGCCGTCTCGACGCCACGCGCGGCCTGCGCAGCCTGGACCAGTCGTAGCAGTCGCTCGTAGTGCGGTTCGACCGCGTGGATCAGCTGTGCTCGCGACAGCACCGCAGACAACCGCCGGTCCTCGGCCTCGATTTCAATCTGGATTTCCCGCCGGTCTCCGAGCGCTTCCAGCCACGACCAGAGATTCTCGAACAAGACCTGCTCGGTGGCGGCATGATGCAGCGGATCGAAACGGGTCTGTCTGACAAATGCCTCGGCGATGGTCGCAATCCAGGCCTGCTCCAGACCCGCAAGACCGGACCCCTCCGCGACCTGAACCTCGCCGCGATGGAATGCCTCTGCCGCCACGATTTCCGTGAGCACGCCCATATGCAGATGAAGGTCCAGATGCATCAGACTACGGTGATCCGCTTGGGTCGTGGCGGCCACTGCGGAATCGACCAGGCCCCGGGCAGCCAGGCCGGCCTCGCGGGCCACGCCGAGCAGCATGCCGAGCGCCTCCCGCCCGAAAAAACCGGGCACGGTAAAGATCACGTCCCCGACAGGTGCCTCACCCAGTTGCTCGCGGACCTGTCCGAGCTGGGCACAGACCAGATCCGCGGGGGCGACAGGTGCCGACTCGGACGCCCCCACCGCGAAGTCTCGCCAGAAACGGTTGGTGACCGCCCGGGGACGTAATCTCGCCTGCTCGCGGGCAGCGTCACCGACCAGAATCCGTCCGTCCTCCACCAGGGCATAGCCGGCGCCCAGCTGCCGGCATCCGGCCTGGCCGCCGGCAAGCAGGCCGCTGTCGTTGATCTCAATGACCAGAACGCTCACCGCCGTCTCCCGCGTTCTCTCAACGCACCTTCATGTGCCGGATCAGCCGCCGGTCACAGTAGGTCTTCGATTCAAGTACCAGCCGTTCCTGCAGGAGCTGAATCTGATGCACCAGGAACATCAGGACGATGGAGAGCAGCAAGGCAATGAATGTGGAGTTGAACGCGACGCCGAGGGACTGGGTTACGCCGGCGATATCCCCCTCCACTGCCTTGTGGGCCTGGGCCAGTGCCGCGCCGATACCCCGCACGGTGCCGATGAAACCGATGGACGGGATGGCCCACGCGATGTACCGGATCATGGCCAGCTCGGAATCCAGCCGATCCGCCTCGGCGTCGCACTCCTCGTAGGCAGCCTGGGAGACATCCTGCACGTTGCGGGTGGAGTCGAACCGGTGCAAAGCGGTCAACAGGGCCCTCGGCAACAGGTATTCCTGCAACTGTTGCGGCAGCGCCTGTATCTGACGGGAGTATTCCCGCGTGTCTTCGGGCAGGATTTTCATGCCTTCCGCCACCGGCACCAAGTCCTCTTGCAGCAGCGATCGCTGTCGCAGCGCCGACCAGCCCTTGAAACCCATGATGGCTACGGCCCAGAAAAACAGGATGAAACAGGCCTCCTGCTCGAAGTCCCGGACGATGACGTAGACCGACCGCTCGGCCACGTAATCGGGGTTCTCGCGCATCTCCATCTGTTCTCGCTGCAGTTCGGCTTCTGCGTTGGGCCGAACCACGGAAACGTAGATTCCGTGGACCAGAATGATCACGACGATCAGAGAGAAGATCTGGTAAATGAACTCGACCGGTATGTTTTTTCTCATGGGTATTGCCGCTGCTTCAGATATCGGAAGGGAAGGCGATCGAGGAGTCTGCGGAGATCGACTCTGTGGGAACGAACACGTCGGATTCCTGCTCGGCCTCCTCCGCCCAGACGTCGACCTCCGGCAGGGTGTCGGTCGCCTTGTCCTCGTCGGCGGGTTGCACCTGCTCGACCTCCCCCGTCTTGGGCTCCTGGCCCAGCGAGACTGGGCTACCGGCCAGCCAGGCGAGCAGGGCGATCATCAGGATCCTGATCATAAGACGCACTCCCTACGGATCATTTGATACTACGCGCAATTCGGAACCCAAGATCGGGCCGCGGCTCGTCGGCCGAGTCGCGCCAGGACCACCGGAGCTCGCTGATACTCCCGTGTCGCCAGCTGGAGCCGCGAATGACATAGTAACGCCCCTCCTCGGCGCCGATCGGGTCGATCGCCAGGGGCTCGTTGATCCCCGTATAGGCCCGATACAGATCGTTTGTCCATTCGGACACGTTACCCGCTGCGTCCAGCAGTCCGATCGGATTGGCCCGGAACCTGCCCACGGGCGCCGTCACTGGATAGTCATCGTTATAGCTGGTCAGCACCTGCTGCAGGCCCGCCCGGGCTGAAACATCCGCGAAATTGCCGGAACCCGGCGTTGGCGGCATGGTGTCGCCCCAGGGATAACGTGGCGGCGGCCCGGCCCGGGCGGCATATCGGGCCGCCCAAGTCCACTCGGCTTCCGTGGGGAGACGGTAGCCGGTGGTCGGCGGCCAGATGGCCACGAGTCGTCCCGAATCCTCACGGTAGGCCGGCGGCAGCGCGTCCTGATTGCTCAGCCAGTTGCAGAAAGCGGCTGCATCCTGCCAGGTCACGCGAACCACCGGCGAATCGTCGCCGTCCAGCCCGTAACCGACGGCGGTCCCGGAGGTGTGCCCCCGCCGGAACTCCCTGAAATCCCGGTTGGTGACTTCCCGCAAACCCAGGTAGAACGGCCTGCTGACCTTGACCTCCCGAAGTCCCTCGTTTGCCCGCCGTCCGGGCTCACCCCGGGAAGCGCCCATGGTGAACTGACCGCCCGGAACCAGAATCAGCTCCCCGCCCTGAGCCGTGGTGATGGATTTCGGTATGGCCGCCAGCGCCGCCTCCTCCTCGGTCAGGAGTCTGACGTCCAGACGCTGGGGGATGCCCGGCGTCGGTTTCACTGTAACGATCCTCGAAACATAACCCGGTTTGCGGAACTCGAGCCGATGGGGGAGGGCCACCAGATCCAGCTGTGCCGGCGCCGGCCCGACGGATTTGCCGTTCACCAGGAGTTCCACGCCTTCCGGCGACACGTTCATATCCACCACACCGGTCACGGCTTCGAGCCCGAATGTTTCCGTCCGCGTCTGTCCGGAGCGGAGACGGATTGTCCGCGACAGTGACATGTAGCCCGCCTGGCTGACCTCTACCCGGTAATCGCGGCCGGGATCGAGCTCAAGCCGCAGGGGACTTCGGCCACGGTACTGTCCGTCTACCAGCACCGTGGCACCGCCTGGCTCACTTCGGACGACCAATGTGCCGTCTGACGGCTGCATCACCACCTCGGGCAGGTCGAGGGGGGTGTCCGGCTCCACGTCAAGCGTCTGCCGCCACGTCTTGAAGCCGGCCCTCCGGATCTCCAGCTCGTGGCGTCCCGAGCGCAACTCGAGCTGCAGAGGCGTGACCCCGCTCTCCTCGCCGTCCACGAATACCGAACCCCCGACAGGCACGCTGCGAACGCTCACCGGTGACCAGTCCGGTACGAGACTGATCTCCCGGCGGATCGCGGAGCCGCCGCCGGCAATGTCCAGGTCCTCGGCATGGGGAACAAACCGGTCAGCCTGGATTTCCAGCCGGTGGCGCCCGGGCCGCAGGGGATGGTCACGGAGGGGGGTCATCCCGATGGACTCACCGTCCACGAGCACTTCGGCCCCGCTGACTTTCCCTGTGTCCACGGAAAGGCGGTCCGACAAGCGCACCATGGCGAGTTGGATACTCTGGGCCCGCTCATCCGTCACCTCTACGGCCTGATCGAGCGGCTCGTACTCTTCGAGGGTGGCCAGCACGCGGTACTGGCCCGGCCGCATCAGGTAACGGGGGCCAAACTTGAACACGAGCCCCCCCCGCACGGAAACGGACTCGGGCACGGGACTCACCAGGACTTCCACGGATCGTGCCGAAAACATGAACCAGGCCGCCACGGCCAGGACCAGGATGGCAGTTGTCACGACCGTGCCCGTAACGGGGAACCGCCGCCTGCGCAATCCGGCCACGGCGCCGGACCGTTCGTACTTCAGAGGCGTGATTTCCTCCTCCGTCGGGATGTCCGTGCCGACATCCGGCACAGGCATCTCTTCAACGGCCGGCGGAATCGTAATATTTTCCGTCGCATCGGTATCCACCGACACATCGAGGCCCGCCGATCCGAGGGTGAATCGAACCGTGCAGCCCGTCGTCAGCAGCACCTCGCCGCCTTCCACCCAGCGTGATTCCCTTAAGGGCGCGCCCTGGACGGATACGCGCCGGCCACCGCTTCCCGGCTGCAGGAAGAAACGACCGGCGGAATATCCCAGGAAAGCCACCGGGGCCTCGGGACCTCCCCCGGGCAACCGGATGGCGGCATCCTCGGCGTGGCCGATCGCGAGCGGCAGCTGATCCGGCGTGTGTTGATGGCTGCCCGCGGCGTCCCTGACCGCAATGTGGAGATTCAAATCGGTTCCTCGCAGCGGACCATGTACGGCCCCGCCGGCTCGCCGGGGCGCACTGTGAACTGCTGCCGCACGTCGCGGAAGCCCTTCCTCGTGCCGACGACGGTATAGGTCCCGGGGCGCAATTCAAGCTGGAACCGCTCGAAGGCACCCAGTCGACCGACTTTGTACAGCACGATCTCGGTCAGATTATCCGACTCGAGAACGACGCGCACCGGCCTGGCCGCATCTGCGAGGAGTTTTTCCACTGCGCCCACCTGCTGTCGCAGCCGCGGCCCCGGATCCGGAATAGCGGCCGCCTGAGCCAGGACGCGCTGGGCGGCCGCCTGCACCGGGTCTGAATACATCCGCTCCGGATTCTCGAGAAGACCCTGAAGACGTGCATCCAGATCTGCCCGTTCGGTAGCAATGCGATTGCCGGCTTGAGCAAAGGCCACGGTGGGATCCTCTGCCAGGATGGACCGGTAAACCCCGGCCGCCTGCTGCCAATTCTCCTCGGCCTCGAGTCGTTTTGCGCGGCTTCGGTTGTCGGCGATGGCGGCGACTCGCTTGTCCTCCCGGGCACGGGCAATGCCCTCGGCGGGCTCCGGCGCGGCTGGACGAATGCGGGCAGCGCGTTCGAAAGCGTCCACGGCCGCATCGTAGCGACCTTCCGACAGAGCCGCGTACGCCTCGGACATGGCTGACGTATATCGCCGCTCGACCATGGCGGCCTCCACGCGGGCAATGGCCTCGCCGGGCCCTGCAAACAGGGGATCGAGTGCAGCGGCCGCCTGAAAGCGGGCTCGGGCCGACTGCAGTTCCCCCGCTTCCTCCAGACGCAAGCCTTCCGAGAAGAGCGTGTACACCTGCTCGATGTTCGCGGCGCGAGCCAGACCCGCCTCGGCCATCTCGTTTCCTGGATCCAGGGTCAGGGCCGACGTAAACTCGCTTTCGGCTGCCGCCCGGCGGCCCTCGCTCAAGGCTGCGGAACCGCGCTGCAAGGCCGCCTGCAGCAACTCGATGCCCTGCTGCTGCAGACGCTCCAGCGTGGCGTTGGCCCGACGCCACGTGTCGCGGGCCGTTTCATACTGGACCGAATCATAGGCCTTGCGTGCGGCATCCACCATGGCCCTGGCGTCGCGATAATCGGCGGATCCCCATTCCTCGACACCCCGGGCAACCAGATCCTGTGACAGGGTCTCGAAGCGCCCCGCGGCTTCGTCGGCCTCTGCCTTCATGGCTGCGAGCTGATCCAGATTCCCGTCGTCGACCCCGGTGGCGGCAGCCGGCCCCTCGGTCACGCTTCCGGAGCGCGACCGCTGAACGTAATCGGGCAGGACGAAAACAACGCCGATCAGAAGCACAGCCAGTAGACCGAACATCGCCCAAACGCCAGCGGGCACTTTTGCCCGGTCCTTTTCGGGTACGCCGATTACTGCCGCCGGGGAAGATCGTCGGGCAACGGGCACAATTTCATCGCTTTCCGAGACGGCGGACACCACCTCCGCCTGCGGCGGCATGGTTCGGTTTTGCAGTTCCTGCAGCGCCGTGTCCAGCTCCCCGCCAATCTCTTTCATGTCCGACGGCCGCGAGCCGGCTTCCGCGACAAGCAATCGGGAGACGAGGGTCTGCAATCGTCGGGGAATGGCGTAATTGGTCCGGGACCGCATCGGTGGGGACGGCGGACCGCCCGTCTCCACTGTGGGAGGAAAACCGCTGATGAGTTCGTAAATAAGCACTCCCAGCGCGAAGGCGTCATCTGCCGGGGATGGGGGCAAGCCCGCACGCTGCTGCGGGCTCATAGAAAGTGGCGAGCCTCCTCCGGTAATGCGGAGACCCTGCTCACCTTGCAACAGACCGGCAACCCCGAAATCCACGAGCCGCGGGCGCCCTTCCCTGTCTATGAGGACATTGGAGGGCTTGAGATCGCGGTGAACGATGCCCTGGGCGTGGGCATAGGCCAACGCGGAAGTCAGGGGCACGACCTTGACGAGGATGGCTTCGGGCCTGTCGTCCCGGAGCTGCCCCAGTTCGCCGCCCTCGACGAATTCCATCGATATGAACGCCTGCCCGTCGACGTTGTGGAAATCGTAGACGCGAACGATGTTCCGATGGACCAGCCGGCGCGCCTGCCGACACTCATGCCGCAGCAATGCGAGCATGCCCTCGTTCGACGCCAGGGCCGGATCCAGGACCTTGACCGCTACCCGTTCCCCCAGTTCGCTGTCGAGTGCCAGCCACACCTGCCCCATGCCGCCTCTGCCGAGGAGGCGTTGAAGTTCGAAGCGGGACGCGAGAATCCGACCCGGAATCAGCTCGATCATTGAGCCAACTGGGTCTCGTGGTCGGCCAGCTCGATTGCGTTCGATCCATCCGCCGCAGTCGGCAGGCCGGTTTCGGCTTCATAGATTTCACGCAGGAGCTTCCGCCACTCGGCATATTGGGTGGCAGCCGATCCCTCGAGACGTCGGGTCTCGCCGGCCACATCCACCACGGCAGGCTGGATTTCCTGTCCGAAGGACGCGCCGAGTTCGGCCAGGACCTCGGCCTGCATCTTGGCTTCCTTGCCGACCTGGATGCCTTGCCGGAACAACTCGATGCCGCCGATGAGCATCACGTCGCTGGCCACGTCGGCCGTGCGACTGTCCGTTTCCATCATGACTGAGCCGACCACGGCCGCTGCACCAATCAGCTTGCGCCAGCGCGCGGCCGCCCTGAGTTCCCGAAGAGCGAGGGCCTCGTCGTAGCTGTATTTCCTCCAGCTGTCGTACGGATCTTCCATTTCGCGATAGAAGGCAGCGTAGTACTCGTTCAGCGTATCGACGAACAAAAGATCCCGGTTACGGATCGCCTCCATGCGCGACATCATCGGATCGCCGCCGGCCGGAAGCCGAACGACCCGATAATCACCGTCGCGTCCCTGCTCCAGGTACCCATTGAAGACATCCGGCGCCAGATCCTCGGCAAAACGCAGACCGGCGATCTGCTGGACCTGCCGGAGCTGGCCCTGGTCCATCCGAGAGCGCGCCGCAAGGAGGTCGTTGGCCACTTGGTTATACAGGTTCTGGAACGGATCGCGGCCCATGACCTCACCATCCGAATAGGTTCCCGAATCCGCCCTGGCCTCGTATCTGTTTTGGAACCATTGCCGACCGGAGGCATCCACGACCCGCAGCTTCATCTCCAGCACTTCGCCGTCAGAGTGAAGAATTTCTCCGGTGACGGTCAACTCGGCGCCGATGCGCTCGGCGGGCACCACTCGAACGGGCCCCCATTGGCCTGTCTGCTCCAGGGTTTCCTTGAGGTGGAAGGCGATAAAACGGGACTCCGCCTTACGCACCTCCGGCGGGACGCCCAGCTTGTCCGCAGCCGTCTCCTCGGCCTCGGGCAGCCCGGGGTCGAATTCGACAACGCCAATGGACAGGCGCTGCTCTCGCGGAATCTCGGTCTGAGCGTTCACGGCGGGCGTGTATTCCACCGGGCGGGTCTCGCTGACCACGCAGCCGCTCGCCGCCAGCGCGAGGGCCGGCGCCGACAGGAACATGATGAACCGCCGGATGCTCATGCCGCAGCCTAGTTGCCCGCACTACTTTTGTATGTTCGGTACTCATCCCAGAGCTTTTCACGAAGCTCCGGGTCGGTTTCCTTTTCGGCCGCCTCGCGAAGCTGGCGGGCAACGATATCGTCGTCGCTGCCGTCACCCACGTCCGGCGGGACGGATCCACCGACGCCACCTGGACCGCTCGATCGGGCGCTCTCGGAAGACTCTCCTGAGGTCGGGGCAGAGGGTTCACGGCCCGATTGCCCGCTGCCGCCGGTGTCCATCGGATATCCGGCGTCGGAACCGCCGCCGCCGGAGGGCAGATCCGCGCCACCGCCCCCGCTGCTGTCCCTCTGCTCTGAATTCCGACCCGCCACGTGGACCTGCTCCCCTGCCATGGCGACCTCGAATTCCTCCAGGGATTCGGACAGCTCTCGATCAAGGGTTCCAACCCGCTCTGCTTCGGTCTGACCCAAGCCCCCGCCAGGGGGCTGACCATACGGGCCACCGGAGACGTCTGTCGTGCCGCCCCCCTGTGACGGAATTTTCGGGCCCGCGCCACCCGCCGATTCAGCGCTGCCGGCACCCGACTGCGCAGTCGCACCGCCCGACGGTTGGCCGGTCTGCGAGGCAACGCCGGGACCTGCTGGTCCGGGTGTACCCCCGGCAGCACCCTGAACCCCAGGCTGACCCGCTTGCCCCGATGCGCCTGTCGCTCCGCCGGATCCCATGGACCGGGCAATAGCCTCGGCGACAGCATCCGTCATACCGGTACCGCTGGCACCCTCGCTGCCAGCCTGGCTGCCGCCGGGCTGCCCGCTACCCGCCTGACCCGCCGTCTGCTGGCCGTCCGCGCCGGACTGTCCCGCCGACCCCGCTTGGCCGCCCGATGCCTGCTGGCCCTGTGTTTGGCCGGCCTGCCCCTGGGCACCTGACGATCCCTGTTCACCGTCCTGGCCGCCGGCATCGCTGGAGGCCTGCTGGCCATCCTGCTGGCCCTGGGCGCCCGACTGTCCTTGCTGGCTCGCCTGGCTACCCTGGCCGGACTCGGATTGTTGTCCGTCGGCCGGGGACTGGGCGCTCGACGATGAACTGGACGAGGACTGTTGGGACTGTTGGCCCTGGCTCGACTGTTGTCCCGACGACGAGGACGATGGGCTCGGGGGCGTCTGGGACTGTTGTGGCGTGCTCTGGGTGCTCGGCGGGGGCGTCGATGGCGCCTGCGGCGGGGGCGGCGGCTGCGTCGGCGGAGTCTGGCAGCCCGACATCACCGCCATGGCTATGACAGCCGTTACCCAGGCCCATGGTTTCAAGTCATTCATGGCTAGCGAATCTTATCCTGGCGTCCCCGGCGGGCGCCGTTAAAACGCCGATACCCCTTCCTTTTTTGGACGGTATCGCCGGGGACTTGTTCCCTTAGACTACACGATTTTAAGCCTTCTCAGGCACGGTCTCGACGGGTTGCGGAGACAGTCGACGCCGGTGATACAACAGGAACAGGACGGGGACGACCAGAAGAGAAAGCGGCAACAGGCTGAGGACACCGCCCACCATCGGCGCCGCGATCCTGCGCGTGACCTCCGCCCCGGTCCCCGACCCCAGCATGACCGGAAGAAGTCCGATCAGCGTGGCAAACACGGTCATCAACACGGGTCTAAGCCTCAGGAGCGCGCCGTCGCGAACGGCTTGCTGCAGGTTGTCCCGGGTGAGTTCTCCCCGTGACATCGCCGACTCCAGCGACTGCCGCAAATACACCAGCATCACCACGCCGACTTCGACCGCCATTCCCGCGAGGGCGATAAACCCGACGGTGACCGCCACTGAGATCCGGAAATCGAGCAGGTAGATCAGCCAGATCCCCCCTACCACGGACAGGGGCAATGTGCCGAGCACGATCAGGACCTCCGCCACGCGCCGCAACTGCAGGTAAAGGAGCAGGACGATGACCGCGAGCGCCACAGGAACCAGGATGCCCAACCGCGCCTTGGCACGCTGCAGATATTCGTACTGGCCGGACCAGTCCAGCGCATAACCTGTCGGAAGCTCGATCACCTCGGCCACTCGCTGGCGGACTTCTTCGACGTAGCCACCGAGGTCGCGGCCGGCCACGTCGACAAAGATCCAACCGGCGGGTCGGGCATTCTCGCTGCGGATCATGGCGGGGCCGTTCTCCACCCGTACCTCAGCCACGTCGCCGAGACCGATCCAGCCGCCGGTGGGCGTACTCAGGGGCAGATTGCGCAGTTTTTCCGGACTGTCGCGCCAGTCGCTGTAAAACCGCAAACGGATCGGATACCGCTCCAGGCGCTCGACGGATTCGCCGATGGGCATCCCGCCGACGGCGAGTCCGATGACCTGCTGCAAATCGTCCACGTTGAGACCGAATCGGGCCGCTGCCACCCGATCGATGTCAACGATGATGTAGCGACCGCCCATCACGCGCTCCGCATAGGCCGAACGGGTGCCGGGGATCTCGCGAACCACTCTCTCGATCTTCGTACCGATGTCCTGTATGACGCCCAGATCGGGGCCGGAGACCTTGATGCCCAGCGGCGTCCGGATGCCGGTCGCCAGCATGTCGATACGAGTCTTGATCGGCATGACCCAGGCATTCGCCAGTCCGGGAAACCGCACGCGTGCGTCGAGCTCCTCCTTCAGTTTTTCCAGCGTCATGCCCTCGCGCCACTGTTCCTCCGGGCGAAGCTGTATGATGGTTTCGATCATGGTGAGCGGCGCCGGGTCTGTCGCGGTATCGGCTCGACCGACTTTTCCGAAGACACTCTCTACCTCCGGCACTGTCGCGATCAGGCGATCGGTTTGCTGCAGTAATTGCCTGGCCTCGCCCACCGAGATGCCGGGCAGGGTCGTGGGCATGTACATCAGGTCCCCCTCGTCCAGATCCGGCATGAACTCGGAGCCGAGCCGGGAGGCGGGCCATGCGGTGGCCAGCACCAGACCCAGAGCACCGAGCACCACAAGCGTCGGATAGCGCAGCGACAGGCCCAGTACCGGGCGATACGCAAAGGCAAAAAACCGGTTGACCGGGTTGGCATTTTCGGGGCGGATACGCCCCCTGACGAAGTATCCCATCAACACCGGCACCAGGGTGATGGCGAGGACCGCAGCCGCGGCCATGGCAAAGGTCTTGGTATAGGCCAGCGGAGAGAAAAGGCGCCCTTCCTGGGCCTGCAGCGCGAATACCGGCAGGAAGCTCACCGTGATCACAAGCAGAGAAAAGAAGATCGCCGGTCCGACCTCAGCAGCGGCATCGCAGACGCGCTGCCAGTGCTCCCGATCATCGCCCGCCTCCATATGTTTGTGCAGGTTCTCGACCATCACTATCGCGGCATCCACCATGACGCCGATGGCAATGGCGATTCCACTAAGGGACATGATGTTGGCGTTGATGCCCAGGTGATACATCGCCACGAAGGCACCCAGCACCCCCAGCGGCAGGCTGATCACCGCCACCAGCGTGGACCGGGCATGGAATAGAAATATGGCACAGACCAGGGCGACCAGGATCAGTTCCTCTGTCAGCTTTCCTCTCAGGCTCTCCTGGGCACGCTCGATCAGCGCCGAACGGTCGTAGACCGTGACAATCTCCACCCCCTCCGGGAGGCCGCGACCCAGTTCCTCCAGGCGGGTACGCACGGCGCCGATCACTTCGGTCGCGTTCCCTCCCCAGCGCATCACGACGATGCCGCCGACGGCCTCTCCCTCGCCGTCGAGGTCTGCCAGGCCACGGCGCGGGGCGGGCCCGAATCTGATCTCAGCCACATCGCCCAGGAGCACAGGAACACCACCTGGCGTCACAGTCAGCGGCAGGGACCTCAGCTTTTCCAGGCTGTCGACGTACCCGGTGGCCCGGACCATGTACTCCGCTTCTCCAAGCTCAATCACGGAGCCACCGACTTCCTGGTTGCCGCTGGCCACCGCCTGGCGGATGGTCGTCAGATCAATGCCCCAGGCGCGCAGGCGTTCCGGATCGAGCAGAATTTCGTACTGCCTGACCATGCCGCCGACGGAGGCAACTTCGGCCACGCCCGGAAGCGACTGGATCTCGTATTTGAGAAACCAGTCCTGCAGGCTGCGAAGTTCGGCCACGTCATGGTGCCCGGTGCGATCCACGAGGGCGTACTGGAAAACCCACCCGACCCCGGTGGCATCGGGACCGAGGGCCGGTGTGACGCCCGCCGGCAGACGGCTGGCAGCCTGACTCAGATATTCGAGTACACGTGAACGTGCCCAGTAGATGTCGGTCCCGTCCTCGAACAGGACGTACACGTAGGAATCCCCGAAGAACGAGTATCCCCGGACCGTCACGGCGCCGGGCACGGCCAGCATGGAGGTCGCCAAAGGATAGGTCACCTGGTCCTCGACTACCCTCGGTGCCTGGCCGGGGAAACTGGTTCTGATGATGACCTGCACGTCCGAGAGATCGGGGATTGCGTCCACCGGTGTGTGCCTGAGAGCGAACACACCCCATGCGGACAGGATGACCGCCAGCATGAGCACCACGGTGCGATTGGCCACCGACCAGCGGATGACGGAATTGATCATGACGGGATACTCAATGTTTGTGGTCGGGACGTCCGGCGTCCCCCGGCTCCGCCGGCGGCGAACTGATTCGCTCCAGCTCACCGCGCAGGTTGGCCTCGGAATCGAGCATGAATTGGCCGGAAACCACGATGGACTCGCCGGCTGCCAGGCCCCGGCTGATCGCGGCCATCCCCCCGCTCTCGTAAGCCACATGGACTTGCCGCGGCGCAAACCTGTTACGCGCAATTTCGACGATGACGCGGGTCTGCTCGCTGGTCCTGATCAGCGCCCCCACAGGCACTTTAAGAACAGGCATCGGATCGGGTTCGGAAACGATCACCGTGGCGAAACTGTTGGGCTTCAGAGTCTCTCCAGGATTGTCGAAGACCAGGCGTATCCGGACGGCCCGGGTCCGGGGGTCGGCCTCGGGATAGATATACGTCAGCGCACCCTCGAGGTCCCCGTCGGGGAGCTGGTCGAGCTTGACCCGGGCCGGGATGCCGGCACGTAGCCATCCCGACTGGCGGGCGAGAACATCGGCCTCGATCCAGACTTTCCCCAGATCCGCCACGACCACCATGTCCGTGTCCGGCTTGACATACATACCGTCCCGGATCCCCAGCTCGGTCACGACACCATCGGAGGGCGCCCGGTAGACGATACGCCCGTCGCCCGCGTTGCCCTCGCGCACGCGCCGGATCTCGTCGTCGCTGATGCCGAGGGCCCGCAGCCGGGTTTCGGAAGCGGTGATCAGCCCTTCACCACCCAGACGCAGAGCCTGGAGGTATTCTTCCTGGGCCGTGACCAGCCTGGACGAATACAGTTCGAGCAGCGGATCGCCCCGGGCGACCCGGTCGCCGACCGAACTGACAAAAAGGCGCTCTACCCAGCCCTCAGCCCGAGCGTGAACGTGTTGCACGCGGCTTTCGTCATAGTTCACCTGTCCGACGGCACTGATCGTGCGCGGGAGGATGCCGCGTTCGACCTCTGCCACTCGCACCCCCAGATTGTTTCGAACCTCCGCGCTGATGAGCACGCCATCCCCGTCAACGCCCTCGTCGGCGTACACGGGAATGTAGTCCATGCCCATCTCGTCCTTCATCGGTGCATTCGCGGTGATTTCGGGCTTGTGCGGATGCCTGTAGTACAGGATCTCCCGGGATCCGCCCGCATCGCCTTCGGGCATGCGTCGAACCAGGTCCATGCCACAGATCGGGCAGCTGCCCGCCTCGTCGGATGTCACCTGGGGATGCATCGGACAGACATAACCCGGCTGGGCATGCTTTTCGGCATGCTCGCGAGGAGTCTCTGGGCCGGGTTGTCCGGAGGGCTCGCAGGCTGCCATGAAAGCCAGACCCGTTACGAGAATCAGGAAGTGACGGTTCATCGATTGTCTCCCGTCAGATAGTGCAGTTCGGCGGCAGTCACGATGCGATCTGCTCGCAGCCTCAGAAGTCGCATTCGGGCATCGAGCAGCGACTTTTCCGCCCGCACCAACTCGTCGAAAAGCACCACGTCATTCTGGTAGGCCAGCCGGGTGGCCTCCACGTTGGCCACGGCCGAGGGCAATACCCGGCCCTCGAACAGGTCTGCCCGGCGCCCCAGGGATTCGTAGTTTGCCCAGGCGGTCTCGAAGCGCCGTCGGATCTCCCGTTGCCGATCCTGTAATCGACTCTTCATTTCCAGTTCGCCTGCCACCGCGGCGGCCACGCGTCGATCCTGTCGCTCCCTCGGGAAAATCGGCAGTTCGAAGCTGATCATGGCGGAAAAGAAATCCGGCCGGTCGTCCCCTGAAGGATCGTTGCCGTCCCGGACGCCGTAGGAGAGATCCAGGGCCCAGCTTGGCCGATATTGCTGCTTGGCCAGTTCTACGCCCCACCTGCCTGCATCGACCCGGCGTATCTCTGCGCTGAGTGCAGGATGATCAACAAGGGCCTCCAGGGCCCTTTCCCTCGGTGGGGGCGACGGCAGCTCGGGGACTCTTTCGATGGTCGCCCGATCGGCCTCGGCGCCCAGCCAGCGCCCGAGTTCGGCATCCCATGTCCTGGCCATCTGCCGGAGGCGAACAGCGTCCTCCTCAAGGAGCTCACGCTCCATGGCAATCCGGAAAAGGTCGTTCTGGCGCCGTCCACCGGCGGCGTATGCCGCCGTAGCCGCCTCTTCGAGCTGCAGGAACCACGACTGCTGCTGCTGGACGATGGTCATGGCTTCCTCGGTATACCCGCGCTCAATCCAGGCCTGTCGCAGTGCCCGGATCACCTCCCGTTTCCTTTCTCGTGCCATGGCCGACTCGGCGGCAGACATACTCTGGGCCTGGGCCTGCTTAAGGGCGCGGGTTTGACCCCGGGGAAAACGCTGACGCACGCCCACAAGCAACTGCGTCATGGGTTCATCGTCCAGGGCAAAACTGTCCACGGGCAGGTTGAGTGCTCCGAAACGGAGCTCCGGATCAGGCAGCTGGGCTTCGGCAACCGCCGATTCACTCAGGGCGGCGCTACGCTCTTCCAGGCCTGCGGCCCCGGCATCCCGGGCAACGGCCAACGATTCCGCCGCCTCCAGGGTCAATGGCTCACCGAAAACAGGGAAGCTCGGCAGCAAAACTGCCAGGCTGATGACGATCCGGCGGACGACGCCGGCAAGTGGACGCTTCATAGAACACTCCTTGCACGAAACCGTTGAACGGCAATCGACGTCAGGAAGTGTCTATTTCAGGAAGCTGCAGTTCCTCAGGAAGATGGGCGGCCCCGACGCGGTGGGCAGACGCGGATGAACAGGCACGCCCTCGCCGGACTTCGTCGGCAGGAAGGTCTGGACCGGCAGCACCGGTGGTGGGGCCCAGGCGTGGGACAGATCCGGCGAACCGGACTGGCGACCGTCGAAGTCGATCGAGTCAATAAATGCGCAGCGCCCGCCGTCGTCACCGCAATGCCGGTCCGTGGCCGGTGGGCAATGAGGACATCCCGCATCATGATGCTGATCGGGTAGCAGCGGCTCGGCGGCCATCAGGCACGGCTGCAGGGCCATATTGAGCCACACGACGGCCAGCAACGTCAGGGTGCAGGAAGCCACGCGCCGACTGCCTGATCGGAGCCGTCGCATGATACTGTCACGGTGGCGGGCAATCGATTTCATCCCGCACAAGGCTAACCCCAAAATGATCTGGATGACAATCAGTTGCGTCACATCCGTCCGCCCCGGCCTTGCTGGAATGGCGCCATGATCCGCTCAGTCGCGCTTGCCGCCGTCGCGTTACTGGCTCTGTCCGGCTGCTCCGACACCGGCGGGCCGGCGGACGGCACCGCGACCGATATCGCATCTCCGGCGGGCCCGGACAGCCGGTTTCCGCGCCTGGCAGTCTCGGCCGATGGGACTGTCTGGATGAGCTGGCTGGAGACCGCAGGGGACAAGCTTGAGTTCCTCCGAGCCGCTTCCCTTCGAGGTGACCGATGGTCCGAATCGTTCGACATCGCGGGCGGTGCCGACTGGTTCATCAACTGGGCTGACTTTCCGTCCCTGATCGTCGGAACGGAAGATTTCATGGCCGCACACTGGTTGGCCAAGCGCCCCGGCGGTACCTACGCCTACGACGTGATGATGTCGGTCAGCAACGACGGTGGCCACAGCTGGAACGCGCCGTTTTCTCCGCACCACGACGGCACGGCAACGGAGCACGGCTTCGTGAGCCTGTATCGGTCGGAGAGGGGGTTCGGGGCCGTCTGGCTGGACGGCCGGAACATGGCCACAGACCCCGATTCCTCAGCCTCCGGGCATGAGCACGGATCCGGTGGCATGACCCTGCGCGCCGCCATGATGGATTGGGACGGTCGGATTCTCCAGGGAGCACAGATCGACGATCTGACCTGTGATTGCTGCCAGACCGGGGCGGCCATGACCACCGCGGGACCGCTGGTTGTTTACCGGGATCGGGACGGGCGAGAAGTCAGGGACATTTATTTCTCCGTATATCGGGACGGGCACTGGACACCCGGCCGGCCGGTTGCGGTCGACGGCTGGCAGATCGCGGCCTGTCCGGTGAACGGCCCTGCCCTGGCCGCGCGGGGTGGCGGCGCGGTGGTGGGCTGGTTCACCGGCGCGCCCCGGCCCGCAGTACGGGCCGCCTTCTGGTCCGACGCGGACGGAACATTTGCCGCCGCCATCGACGTGGATGGGGACCGGCCGTTGGGACGGATCGACAGTGTCCTCCTCCCGGATGGCAGCGCGGTGATCAGCTGGCTGGCTGCGACGGACGATCAGTCCGCGTCGATACGATACCGGCGAGTCCGGCCAGACGGGGTCCTGGGGCCGATACATTATCTCGCGGAAGTTCCGGCGGCACGGTCCTCAGGGTTCCCCCAGATGGAGACAGGCGCTCAAGGGCTGGTTTTTGCCTGGACAGTTCCCGGCGAACCGTCACAAATCCGCACGGCGACTGTGCCGATCCCCCCGGCGGGCGGCGGCTAGTCGGGCAACGCCTCGATTTCACGGCGGAGTTCGCGGGCCTCCGCTTCCAGAGCCTGCAGGCGGCGCAGCAGGGCCGCCCGGGATCTGTTCTCGGGATCCGGCAGGGCATCGCTCCCCGCCCCTTCGGGATGGGCCCCGGCATGGGACGGCGTCTGCTCGGGCACAATCGTCAGCGCGGGCTCGGTGCGCTCGCCCGGTTCCAGTTCCCCGGGGAAAAAGGGGCGAATCTGTCGCTCCGGCATGGATCCGGTGATGACAGGCTCCTTCCCGGCGGTCTCCAGGTTGGCCTGAACCGGGCGGTGATTACTCGTCCTTCCGCTGTCCGGACAATAGTTGCTTTGGGAGTACATCACCTGGGCTCGGGCGCCCCAGTCCCCTCCCGGGTCCGTGAGGAAGATAAAGTCCTCCACCCGGTCGCCCGATCCGCAGACGGTACCAACGGGCTCGATCGGGCGGATCCATTGCCACCCGGCCATCAGCAGGCGCTCCATCGCGGCATCGGGATGCCCACTCTCAGCGTCCACCCCGAAATTGAAGGTCCCCGCAGCCACCACGGGGAGCGTCTGGTGGGCCGACCAGCGCGCGAGAGCCTCCGCCTGCCTGATGCGACGATCGCGGGCGTCGGCCAGGTTGACGACGAGGAACCAGAACTCTACCTCGTCATCCAGCCGGAAATGGACTGCCAGCGGGGCCGCCTCGCGACTGGATAACCGTGCCTCCATGATCTCGGCCTCCGCCAGTCGCTGGAGTCGGTTCTGCCGGTAGAGCACCAGCAAGCGGCTGTCCCCGCCCGTCTTGCCGAGCACGGCCCCGAATTCGCTACCCTCCCCGATCGCTGCGCCCGCCCGCAGGCGATCCGGCCACCCACCTTCGTCCCAGACATCGGCCAACCCCCAGAGATCGACACCCAGAGACTTCTCCAGCTGGAGAGCGATCACGTGATCGGAAGCATCGCCGGCCTCCACATTGAAACCTACGACGGTCAGGGGAGCGGCCACCGGGGACACGGTGGGCGCCCAAAGGGCTACAAGGGTGAGAAACATCCGGTTCATGGTTCGATTCCGAGACCGCCAGATCAAAAAAGACACCCCGGGGAGGCACCGCCCTCCCCGGGGTCGTGACTCAGTCTAGAGTCGATTGATGACATAAATGTTGCAGCGTTACCCTCTGTTTCTCAGGGCCGCGATGCGCTCCTGCAGCGGCGGGTGGGACATGAACAGGCGTTTCAGACCCTGTCCGACACTTCCCGAGATACCGAATCCCCGCATCTGTGCGGGCATCTCGGCGGTGGGTGCGGCCTGCCCGAGACGCTCGAGGGCTGCAATCATGTTGGCACGGCCCGCCAGGGCGGCGCCGCCGGCATCGGCGCGGAACTCGCGATACCGGGAAAAAGCCATGACGATCATGCTCGCAAGGATGCCGAGCAGAATCTGGGAAATGATGACTGTAATGAAGAAGCCCGGTCCGTAACCGCGCTCGGTCTTGAAGACCACCCGGTCGACGACGAAGCCGATGACCCGGGAAAGAAAGACAACGAACGTGTTCACGACCCCCTGAATCAGGGTCAGGGTCACCATATCGCCGTTCGCGACATGACTCACCTCATGGCCCAGCACCGCATCCACTTCCTCCCGCCGCATTCCGCGCAGGAGGCCTGTACTCACTGCCACCAGGGCGGCATTACGGCGCGCCCCCGTGGCGAACGCGTTGGGTTCCGGCGATTCGTAGATCGCCACCTCCGGCATCTCGATACCGGCCCGCTGGGCATGTTGTCTGACCCGGCTGAGCAGCCAGGTCTCCACTTCGTTGGACGGCTGATCGATGACTCGGGCGCCGGTCGTGCGCTTGGCAATCCACTTGGACATGGCCAGGGAGATCAGCGACCCGCCGAATCCGATGACCGCCGAGAACACAAGCAGAGCGTTGTAATCGATACCCACACCCTGTTCGTCCAGGATACGTTCGACGCCGAGCAGCCTGAGCACGACGCTGAGCAGCACCAGAACCGCCACGTTGGTCGCCACGAAAAGCAGGATTCGCTTCATTCCATAAACTCCGTTTGAGAGATCAGCGGCCGGGCACTTCCGGCCACCTTTCAATGGCCTTTAGTTGGGGCGAATGCATCGACTTCAAGTTCCGCTCGCCCCCATGGACCCAATTTTCAGTTCGCGAGTTCCTCTGCTGGCCGGCTGAACAGGCGAAGAATGAAATATCCCAGCAGAGCCGCAAGAACGGAGCCGCCCAGTACGCCCAGCCGGACCTGGGCTGCGAAACTGAACTCGCCGTGCTCGAAGGCCAGGGTGCCGATGAACAGGCTCATCGTGAAGCCGATTCCGCACAACACCGACGCTCCGTATATCTGGACCCAGGTGGTGCCGGTCGGCTTTTTTGCGATGCCGAGGGTCACTGTCAGCCAAGTCGCCGCAAACACGCCGACCTGCTTGCCGATGAACAGCCCGGCCATGATGCCGAGAGGGACCGGACCGAGGAGATCCCGCGGCGAAAGACCCCCGAAGGGTACGCCCGCATTGGCGAAGGCAAAAATCGGCAGGATGCCGAAAGCGACCCACGGATGAAGGTCGTGCTCCAGGTGCCGCGCCGGGGAATGCCCGTCGGCATTCTCGGCGCGCAGCGGTATGCACATGGCCATCAATACACCGGCCAGGGTCGCATGTACGCCGGACTTCACCATGAACGTCCACATCAGAACGCCGGGTACGGCGTAGGCGGCGATGCGGGTCACGCCCCGCTTGTTGAGGACGATCATGACCGCCAGGCCCGCGAGCGCCAGGAACAGCGCTTTGAGCGACAGGTCGTCCGAATAGAAAACGGCGATGATCAGAATGGCGGCGATATCGTCGATGATGGCGATGGCGGTCAGGAAGACCTTCAGCGCCAGCGGGACTCTTGACCCCAGCAACGCCAGTACGCCCAGGGCGAACGCGATGTCCGTCGCCGTCGGTATGGCCCAGCCATTGAGAGCATCCCCGTTGTCATGGTTGACCCAGACGTAAAGGAGCGCGGGAACGGCCAGCCCGCCGGCCGCGGCGATGGCGGGCAGTACGATCTGGTCGCGGCTGGAGAGTTCGCCCTCGAGCGCCTCCCGCTTGATCTCCAGGCCCACCAGCAGAAAGAAGATAGCCATGAGACCGTCATTGATCCACAGGAGTAACGGCTTGCTGAGACCGAACTGACCGATCGACACGGTGACAGGAACACCGAGTACTTTCGCGTAAAGCCCGTGCAGGGGGCTGTTAGCCAGGATCAGGGCGAGCACGGCCGCGACGACCAGGAGAATGCCTCCGGCACTCTCTAGGCGTAGGAACTCCGTCAGCGCCTTGCGCACAGGCTGAGTGGCGGAAATGTCCTGCTGGGCGCGCCCGGTCTGATGGTTACCTGACATGGTCATCCCGAGGCGATAGCTCCCTTGTTGACGCCCTCATAGGCCCGGACCCGGAACGCCACATCGGGCTCACGAGACTTCAGCAAGCCGATGATGTGCTCCGCGATGCACTCCACTGTGGATTCCGTATCGAGCAGCTCGCATCGATCGGAATCGATTTCCAGCTCGAACTCGCCCTGCGGTGCCCGGTATGAGAAAGCATAGTAACTCGCTCCGCCGCGCTTTACCTCTCCGGTCAGATCCTGGCGGCAACCCAGATAGGCGTCCCGCCAGCGGTCCGCAAGCCAGCGCTCTGAGGCTTCGCAGTGACGTCCCTCGCGCAGTATCTCGATCCGGGACCGGTGGCCGTGAGCGATGCGCTGGCAGTTTCCCTGATGCTGGCGCAACCCGTGGGCGTAGCGATACCAGGGACCGGAAATCCGCTCCTCCCGCAGGCCCAGGCGAAGGCCGGTCACGTTGTCGGGCAGGGTCTCCAGGACGATGTCATGGAGATAGCGAGCCACCACATCGGTCGTAACGGCTTCGGCATCAAGGAGACACACGGCATCCCGTGGCGACCTGTGACAGATCATCCTGTCTCCATATCGAAACTGGAGCCGGATATCGTCCCCTCCTTCATCCAGCTCGAGCCCGCCATGGCGTCGGGGAACAAGCAGCCTGTGATCCACCGTTTCGTCAACCACGGCCTTGATGACCGGCTTGACGCGACCGAAGTCGAACACCATCCCCTGGTCATCCAGGGATCCCTCCAGCTCCACGTCCAGTATCCAGGTGTCGCCCAGCAGGCCGCGCTCGCCGTCGAGCCGGGCGAAATCCACGGCACACAACTGTTCGACGAAAAGGCGGGCCATAGGCGTATTTGCTCCGGGTGGTGACAGGCCGAAGGTCTATTCTATCGCGACCGCAGCACACCGCGATCCCGTCGATGGATGACCTCTCTGTCGTCTTGCCGTCATGGGATCACCATCCACGTCGCGCAACAGGCAATGGCAACAGGAGGATCCAGACTGCCTGCCATCGCCGGCACTCGGAATCCGGTTTACCGAATCGCCGAGTTCGGCCCCGGCGGCGGCGAAGCTGGTCAGGCTTGAAGCACTCCGGTCATCGGGTTAATGTTCCGCCACCCTCTGTATCCCCTATCAGGAAAATCGTCATGCAAGTTTTCAGACTCCGTCGACTGGCTTTGATCCTCTGGGCCGGCGTAGCCGTCGGCCTGCTGTCCTCGGGCATCGCTCAAGCGAAATCCGCCGAGCAAATCGACATCGAGGTGAATGCGGCACTCCAGGACTTCAAGGCAAAAGTGGCGGGAGCGGACGAGTTTCTCGCCAAGGCCGAGGGTGTTCTGGTCTTCCCCAAGGTGATCAAGGCGGGTATTGGCATCGGCGGTGAGTACGGGGAAGGTGCCCTACGGATAGGTGGCAAGACCGTCGACTATTACAACACCGCGGGCGCATCCATCGGGCTGCAGCTCGGTGGCCAGGCCCGCTCCCAGCTCATCGTGTTCATGGCCAAGGAGGCCCTCGATGAATTCCGCGCCAGCAGTGGCTGGGAGGCCGGGGTCGACGGATCGATTGCCGTTGTCCAGTGGGGCGCGGGCGAGGATCTGTCGACCGTCGAGGTCAAAGATCCGATTGTCGCCTTCATCTTCGGCAACAAAGGCCTGATGTTCAACATCAGCCTGGAGGGGTCGAAGTTCACGAAGCTCGACAAGACCAAGTAGTCAGCCGCCGGGTTCCGATTTCTTGACTGGAGGCGCCAGACTCGCCGATCGCACGGCAAATCGGCTTTTTTTCCATGCCCCGGACAGGAGGCCGAACCAGGCCATCATCAGCAGAGCGAAGGTCCATTCGATCGCGTTCTGGAGACCCGGGACGTCGAAGAAGTGGGAAGCGGGGATATTGGCCAGCCCGAGTGCCAGGAGCGTTCCGGCCAGTAGCAGCATGGACCGCTCTACGCCGGCGCCGGTCGCCGGCCGCTCCCGCCTGCGCAGGAACTGCAACCGAGCGGTGACGATCATCTGGTCCAGAGTCGTAAAGGCGAAGAAGATGATGACGCCGTAGCGGCGCATCAGATTGTAGACGGGTCCATCAGTACCGAGAAACGTGACATACAGGACAAGGAAGGCGGCCCCCATGACCCCGAGCGCGACAATCGTACGCCGTACGGACCGCGACCTGTCTCCCGCCTGAGCCAGCCACTGCCCCGCAAGCCACCAGACGGCGGCGAGGATGACGGCCACCGGGATCATGGTGGCCCGGAAAAGATGGATGGCCGGTTCGTTGCGGGCCGCGCGGCTGATGGAACAGCAGCCCTCCAGGTAGGGCACGCAGGCAGCGACCTGCTCGTAGCCGAGGGAAACGAGGTAGGCGGCGTTGGCAGATAGGATCGATACCAGGCAGACGAGGGCGGGCAGCCACCACACGGCAAGCGCCCCGGCGCCGGATCCGGCGGTCGCGCCGCGACCGGAAACGATCTCAGTCGGCACGGCAGGGCCCGCCGTCGCTTAATAACCCTTCGATTTGTCTACAACCGACAGCATTCGCTCGCCCGCCACGTAACGTCTGAGATTTTCCCGCATCACGATCCAGAGCCGTTCGCTTCGCAGGTCGGAGCCGGCAGCGATATGGGGCGTAATGATGACGTTGTTCATTTTCCACAGTGGATGATTCTCGGGCAGCGGTTCCGGGTCAGTCACGTCGAGGCCGGCGCCGGCCAGGCGGCCCTGCTCCAGGGCGGCCACGAGGTCCTGCGTGACCACGCTGCCTCCACGGCCCACGTTGATGAAATACGCGGTCGATTTCATGGCGGCAAAAAAGTCGGTATCGAAGAGGTCGGCCGTAGCCGGCGTCAGCGGTGTGGCGTTCACGACAACATCGGCCCGCGGCGCCAGCTCCGGCAGTTCGTCTGCCAGACCGACATACTCGACGAACGGCGGGCCTTCACGACGGCTGTTGCGGGTGGCGAGGACGGTCATTCCCATGGCATTCCCGAGCCTGGCCACCTCCGTACCGATACCGCCCAGACCTACGACCAGGAGCGTCCTGCCCTCCAGTTCCCAGAGTAAGTCCTCCGAGACGAGGCCTCGATTCCAGACGCCCTCCGCCTGCGCCGGAATATAGCGGTACAGGCCGCGGGTAAACGACAGAATCATGGCCATCACGTGCTCTGCAATCTCCGGCCCGTAGACGCGCTGGGCATTGGTCACCAGAATGTCTCGCTCGCGAACTGCGGGAATCTCCAGGCAGCGCTCCGCGCCCGCAAAGGGCAGCTGAATCCATCGGAGCTCACTCCCCGCCTCGAGGATTTCGGCAGAGCAGAATCCAACGACGGCCTGGACACCCGCGACCGCGACCGCGGCCGCGGCTGTCTCGGCATCGGGAGCGGGAACCAGCTCCACGCCCGGCGCCGCTGCCTGCAGCCAGGCAATACGGTCCGCGTCCGCGCGGACGACGATTCGCGTCGGAACCTGCCATGCCTGTGTGTCCGACAACCTGTCCGGGCTCTCGGCCAGCCCCAGCCGGTCTACGACGGGCCTGGCGAGCGCCGCCAGATCCGGCTCCGATTGAACTGGGCCCGCCACGAGACACACGAACAGGAGTAGCAGGGTTGGCTGGACCGGGGCCGGGCCTCTCCCGGGACGATGTGGGTCCATGATTTCTCCTCGGAGGATTCCTTTTTCAGGCACTTGATATCAATCGCCGGGGGATTGCAAGGCTGTCTGGCGAGGAAATCTGTCCGATCTTGGGCTAAACGTTAATCAGGGCGGCAACCGATGTTTCGGTGAGCGCCCGCAGCAGCAAAAGGAGACACGAGCATGACTGTAACCTGGGTCGTGACCGCGGACAGCGCGAGGGCGGACGTTTTCGAGGTGGATCGGATCGGCGGCGAATTCAGGACCGTCACGACGATGAGCCACGAAGAGAGCAAGAAAAAGGGCCAAGATCTGATGTCGGATCGCCCCGGTCGCGCATTTGACAGCGCCGGCCAAGGCCGCCACGCCATGTCGTCGCAGGTCAATCCCAGGGAACACGAGGCGGAAGTATTTGCCCGGGAAGTCTGCGAAACCCTGGAACTGGGTCGCGCCAAGGGAAACTATGAGCGCCTGATCGTTCTCGCACCGCCGGATTTCCTGGGCAGGCTCCGGAAGTCCATCACGCAGGAAACCAACAAGCTGGTGGTGGAAAGTGTCGCCAAGAGTGTGGTCGGCATGGGTCCGGTCGAGATCCGCCGACGCATCAAGACACTGATCTGAGACTGTCGGCCGGATCGCCGATCGGTCGGGAGGACGGATCACACCGGATTCCGGCAGGGAGGAAATGGTGGCTATGGGTGGACTTGAACCACCGACCCCGAGATTATGAGTCCCGTGCTCTAACCAGCTGAGCTACATAGCCACGGCTTTGACGGAAGAGCTTCCGCTAAAGGGCCGGAGATTGTCTGCGGCCGGTTCCCGACTGTCAAGGGAGTCACCCGGCCCCGGGGGTCGCGGAGGGACCGCGACGCCCCACATGAAAGATCATCAGCAATACCGGCAGCAAGGTCAGATCAGCCGCGAGTGCCGCCAGCATGGCGGTGCCCGTCAGCAAACCAAAATACACCGTAGGAACAAAGTTCGACAGCACCAGAATGGCAAAACCCAGGGCGATCGTCACCGTCGTGTAGTACATGGCCCGCCCGATGCTGCCGTGGCTCCTGGCAATGGCGGCTCGATGATCCTGATCGACCTCGAATTCCTCCCGGAAGCGATGCACGTAGTGAATGGTGTCGTCCACGCCGATGCCTACGGTGATCGCCGCAATCGTGATAGTCATCAGGTCTAGGGGTATGCCGACCCAGCCCATGAGTCCCAACACGAAAACCGCGGCTACCGCATTCGACAGTGTCGCCAGGACGGCGATCCTGAGAGACCGGAAAAGGACGATGAACATCAGCATGATGGCCAGGAAAACCGCTCCGAGGGTCAGGATCTGAGACCGGAAGAGGCTCAGTAGCATGTTGTTGTACAGCACCATCATCCCGGTCAGGTTGATCTGCTCGGCCGCCACGGCGAAACCCTCGGTCAGGTCCCGGTGAATCTTCGCTATCAGTTCCGTGCGCCGCAGCCCCGGATCCGACTCGAAGACGCGAATTGCGAAACGCAATTGGTCTCCGTCTGTCGACATGTAGGGGTCGAACAGCGCCGCCCTGACCTCGCCGGAAAGGCGGCGGTACACGATGGACAGGAGGAAGTCGTCGCGCACCACCTGGGGGTCCACCTGTTCCAGGACCCGCATTCCGGTTGCCAGGGAAACCACCTTGCCGGTTTCCGGGAGGCTGTCCAGGTAATCGTGAATTCGGTAGACCTGAGGCAGTCGCCGGCTGTTCAGCCAGTGGCTCCTGGCGGTGATCCCGGCCTCCGCCTCGCCCACGCCGAACTCTTCGGGCAGCGCATCATCCACAAGGCCCGTGTCCTCCGCTTCTCCGGCCGGTGCGTCAAGAATGACCTCCAGCGGCGTCGTGCCGCCAAGCTCCCGGTCGATCCGCTCCATGCCCCGGTAGATTTCCGTTGATTCCCGGTAATAGTCGATGAATCTGTTCTCAACGGTGAGCCGTGTCATTCCGATGGCGCCGACCACGGTCAGGATGCCGAATGTCAGCAGTATGGCGGTGGGCCGGTGCTGCACCGTCTCTGCGCAGACGGACGTGATCCGCGCCGTTAGATCACGTCGCGATATCGGCTCTCCCGGGGGCAGCAGAAGCATTCCGGCCGGGAAAAGCGTAAACGCCATCAGGAAGGCGATGCACAAACCCAGAACCATCATCCAGCCAAAATCGATCACCGGGCGGATATCGCTCACCACCAGCGACCCGAAGGCGATCATCGTGGTGAGGGCCGTATAGAGCGAGGGCACGAACTTGCTTTGGACGGTGTCTGCGACCAGTTCCTCGCGGCCCCCATCGGCGTTGAGACTGTGCAATTCCCGGTACCGGACGATCAGGTGCAGGGTCAGGGACAGGGTCAGTATCAGCAGCAGGGAGACGAAATTCGACGAGACGACGGTTACCCTCCAGTCGAGGGCGCCGAGTATGCCGATCACCGTCACGCCGGTGGCGATGCATGTCAGCATCGGCAGCAGGACCCATCGGGGTTTGCGAAACGCCACGGCCAGGATAATGATCAGGAAAACCGTCACTGCGAGCCCGAAAACAATCAGGTCGCGGCGGATAAACATGATCGAATCCGCCACGATCATTGGCACGCCCCCCAGGTGGAGTTCCGCCTTGTCGACGTGCTTGTCCAGAACCACCCGCACGGCCGCAATATCTTGCTGCTGCCGTTCTTGCAGACGAAAACTGTATTCCTTGTATTCCTCCGTGACCGTCTCGAGGCGCGTCTGCTCGACGGCCGTCAGTTCGCTCGCCAACATCTTCTCGCGGAGCCGTTCCCGCTCGTCGAGCAACCGGGCGTGGACCTCGTCCTCGCGCATGTCCACCCTGATAGCGGTCGTGCGGCCCTCGGCACCGATCAGGCGATCCCGGTAGAGGGGGCTGGTGAGTAGCTCTTCGCGCGCCAGCGCCTTGTCGACATGAGCGGATTCGAGGGTGATCGGCTCGGCGTCGAGTTCCGTCAGGGGCCGCGGCGGGCTGCGAATGAGGGGCACGTCCAGAATGCTGGTGACGTCTTCCACGCCATCCAGGGCCGTCAGGCCATCCCGGAGCTGGCGAAGATCCTCGAGCGTTTCGTCCGCGAACAGGTCGCCATCAGGCGTATAGGTGACGATAAGGTAGTCGTCCGAACCGTACCGGGCCCGGATTCCGCGGTAGTAACGAAGATCTTGGTCGTTCTCGAGAACCAGTGAATCCGCCGAGGCATCGAGACGGAACCTCGGCGTGAAGGCGGCAAAGATGGCGACGACGAGGGCGATGACGGCCAACGTAACCCAGGGCCTGTCCAGGACGAGCGTCTTGTATGTCGCCGACAGCCTCGGCATGGCCCGCCTGCCTCGAATGCGTCGTGCGTGGTCGGACCGGTCTTTGGCCCGGTCCCTGTAAGGAAGATAGCAGAGCGGCGCCCACCGGGGCGCCTGGCGGCATCAGACGTTGAATCTGAAATGGATGACGTCGCCGTCCTGTACGACGTAGTCTTTACCCTCTAGCCGCAGCCGACCCGCTTCGCGTGCACCCTGCTCACCCTTCAATGCCACGTAATCCGCGTAGCTGATGATTTCGGCCCGGATGAATCCGCGCTGGAAATCGGTGTGAATCTCCCCGGCCGCCTCGGGCGCCGTGGCACCGATGCGGGTCGTCCAGGCCCGAACTTCCTTCGGACCTGCGGTGAAGAAGGTCTGCAGATCGAGCAGCCGGTACCCCGCCCGGATCACCCGGTGCAGGCCGGGCTCTGACAGGCCCATGGCATCGAGAAATTCGCCTTTCTCGTTCTCTTCCAGGGCGGCGATTTCCGCTTCGATCGCGGCGCAGACCGGCACGACTTCCGCACCCTCCTCGCCGGCAAGGCTTCGCACCTGCTCCAGCAACTCGTTGCCGGCAAAGCCTCCCTCGCCCACATTCGCGACATACATAGTGGGCTTGGCGGTCAGCAGGTGCAGCTGCCGCAGTTCCAGACGCTCGTTCGGGGTCAGGTCCAGCGCCCGCACAGGCAGCCCATGGTCCAGGCCGTCAGCGACCTTGCCAAGCAACTCGCGCCAGGCGATAGCCTCCTTGGCACCCGTCTTCGCATTGCGAACGGCCTTCTCCAGATTTCGGGTCACGGTTTCGAAGTCCGCCAGGGCCAGCTCCAGGCCGATGACCTCAATGTCCGCCACCGGATTGATGACGCCGTCCACGTGGACCACGTCCTGGCTCTCGAAACATCTCACCACATGGGCAATGGCGTCGGTTTCCCGAATGTTTGCGAGGAACTTGTTACCCAGCCCTTCGCCCCGGGAGGCGCCCTTGACCAGACCCGCAATATCGACGAACTCGATCGTCGTCGGTATGACCCGCTCCGGACGCGCGATTCGGGCAATTTCGTCCAGTCTCGGGTCCGGGACGGGAACGACACCCACATTCGGGTCGATCGTGCAGAACGGATAGTTTTCCGCGGCAATATTGGCTGCGGTCAGCGCATTGAAGAGGGTGGATTTGCCCACATTGGGGAGACCCACGATCCCGACCTTGATGCCCATTAGCCCTCCGCTCCTGATTCACCCCGGTCAGGCGCCGGACGCGTGTGCAGCCGATGCATGGCCGGCTGTTCGCCTTCGCCGAGAAGAATGGGAATGACGTCCGCCGCCATCTCGATGGACGCACGTATGGACTGCTCCTCTTCCCGCGACGCCCGGGAAAGCACGTAATCGATGACTTCGTTGTGGTGTCCCGGGTGACCCACGCCGATGCGCAGTCGGAAAAATTCGCGTCCCAGGTGAGCGATCACATCCTTGAGACCATTGTGCCCGCCCGGCCCCCCGCCGCGCTTGAGACGCACGGTGCCGGCCGGCAGGTCGAGATCGTCGTGCACGACCATCACGGACTCCGGCGGCACCTTGAGATAAGCCGCAAGGCTGCGCACGGCATTGCCGCTTCGGTTCATGAAGGTATTGGGTTTCAGGAGGCGCACTTCCCGTCCCGCGACGACGATACTCGCCAGGTCTCCCAGGAAGCGTCGCTCTTCCTTGAACACGCCGCCATGGCGCCTGGCCAACAGATCAACAAACCAGAAGCCCGCGTTGTGGCGGGTGTCCTGGTAGCGGGCGCCGGGATTGCCCAGCCCGGCGATGATCCTGATTGGCTCGTGCTCTGTCATTTCAAATGGCAGGGGCCGTCGTCAGACGGCCCCGCCCGGAAGGTCCTGTATCGAAGTTTAGTCCTCGGACTCTTCCTCGTCCTTGAGAGTTGGGACTTCGGCCGGTTCCGCCTCGGCCTCCTCTTCGCCCTCTTCAGGCTCGATCACCACCGCCTTGATGCGGTGGATCGCCACCACCGGCTGATCGAATTCCTCGCCCTGGGCGAGCTGCGGAATCTCGACGCCGTCGGGCAACGAGAGCTGGGACAGGGTGATACTTTCGTCCAGTTCCAGGCCGGACACGTCCACTTCGATAAATTCGGGCAGATATCTGGGAAGACAGCTGACCTCGATCTCCGTCATGTGATGGGAAATGGCACCGCCCTGCTGCTTCACACCCACAGCGGATTCCTCACCGATGAAGTGCACGGGAACCCTGACCCGGATCTCCACATCTTCGAGGACCCTCTGCAGGTCCACGTGCATCACCCGCGGCTTGGCCGGGTGGCGCTGAAGGTCCTTGAGGACGCAGGGCTGGGACTTGTCGCCCACCGTCACCGTGAGGATGCTGCTGTAGACAGCTTCGTTCTCCAGGTGGTGAATCAGGGACGCGTGGTCAAGGACCAGTGAACGAGGCTCGCGGTCGCCTCCGTAAAGTATGGCTGGGACCTTGCCTTCCCGACGCAGGCGGCGGCTCGCACCTTTCCCCATGTCGGTTCGGTCCTCTGCCAAGAGCTCGATAGTGTTGCTCATCTGCAGATCTCCATTGTCGTCATGACCCCGACCGGTCCGCGACCAGACTACGTCGGGAAAAATCCGGCCGCAGGGCCGGTACCAGAAAAATCAGTCCACGTAGAGGGAGCTTACGGATTCCTCGTCACTGATCCGGCGCATCGTTTCCGCGAGCAGCTCGGCAGTCGTGAGCTGCCGGATCTTCGGGCTCGCCTTGGCGTCCTCGCTCAGCGGAATCGTATCCGTGACCACCAATTCGTCGAGAAGCGATTCGTTGATTCGCGAGACCGCCGGGCCGGACAGCACCGGATGGGTGATGTAGGCCACGACCTTCTTGGCACCCTCGTCCTTCAACGCCTTGACCGCCTGACACAGGGTGCCGGCGGTATCGATCATGTCGTCCACCAGCACGCAGGTTTTGCCAGTCACGTCACCGATAATGTGCATCACCTTGGCCTCGTTCGCCCGGGGCCGCCGCTTGTCGATGATCGCCAGGTCCGCATCGTCCAGTCGTTTGGCCAGGGCACGGGCTCGTACCACGCCGCCCACGTCGGGGGAAACGACGATCATGTCGTCGTACTTCTGTTTCCAGGCGTCGTGCAGCAGTACGGGCGATGCGTACACATTGTCCACCGGAATGTCGAAAAAACCCTGGATCTGGTCGGCGTGCAGATCTACCGTCAAAACTCTGTCCACGCCGGCTGTCACGATCATGCTGGCCGCCAGCTTGGCGCTGATAGCGACACGCTGCGCCCGTGGCCGGCGATCCTGGCGCGCGTAACCGAAATACGGAATCACGGCGGTAATTCGTGCGGCCGACGCGCGACGCATGGCGTCGGCCATGATCAGCAGCTCCATCAGATTGTCATTCACCGGCGGACAGGTGGGCTGGACGATGAAAACGTCCCGGCCACGCACGTTCTCCATCACCTCGACAATCACCTCGCCGTCGCTGAAACGGCCCACGTGGGCCTTGCCCAGCGAAAATCCGAGATGCCTGGAGATCGCGGCAGAGAGTTCGAGGTTGGCGTTCCCCGAAAATACCGTCATCAAGCCGATGTCCACTGTCTGCCCCTTGGCTGCCTGTCCGATCACCCGCGCCGCGGTCACTCGGCGCGCCTGAATTTGGCTGGGGTGGCAGGATTCGAACCTGCGCATGGCGGGATCAAAACCCGCTGCCTTACCACTTGGCTACACCCCAATCTGTTTAGACGGAGGGAACGCCGCGGGCTTTCACACCCTGTCCAGCAATGGCGACCGGTTAAGGCCACGGGCCACAAAACCCCGCCACTCTGCCGGCATCCGCCCGAGCACCGCACGGGCGCGCTCTGCCTGGTCGAATGCCGCGAATATGCAGGCGCCGGTCCCGGTCAGTCTCGCTTCGCCGTGACGCCCCAGCCAGTCCAGCGCCCGACCGACCTCGGCGTATCTGGTGCGCACCACCTGGGTGCAGTCGTTCCTGCCCCCGCCGGACAGAAAACACGATATTGTGATTGGGGCAGAATTGCGTGTCAATTCGGGGGCTGCGAAGATCTCCGCGGTCGGGACCGGCACGCCCGGATGGATCACCAGAAACCATCGATCGGGCAGGTCCAAGGGCATCAGCCGGTCGCCCGTCCCCTCGGCCCAGGCCGAGCGTCCATGGACAAACACCGGCACATCTGCCCCCAGGCGGGCCGCAAGCCGCGCCAAGTCCTCCGTCGCCAGACCGCCGCCCCACAGATGGTTGAGCGCCACCAGCGTCGTGGCGGCATCTGAACTGCCGCCGCCGAGGCCGCCGCCCACGGGGATCCGTTTGGTGACCCGAATATCGACTCCCCGGCTAGTGCCCATCTCGGATCGCAGCAGGCGGGCGGCCCGGACTACCAGATCGTCTGCCTCCGGCAGACCTGCAACGCCGGCCGGGCGATGGATCTCACCGTCCGCGCGTGAAGTGAAGGTCAGGTCGTCTCCGAAATCGAGAAGCTGGAAAGCCGTCTGCAGTTCATGGTACCCGTCCGCCCGACGGCCGAGGATATGAAGAAACAGATTGAGTTTTGCGGGCGCCGGCCAGACCAGGAGCGGTTCCGGCGCAGCCGGCCCGCTCATGTCAGGTCCGAATCAGGCACGGCGAGGTCCCAGCGATCCGCAACCACGCGAATCCGGACGTCACCGCTCTCCATGACGATCTTTCTTGGCAGCAGGGTCCCGCCGTTATCGGTGTAGCCGTCGTATCGCACCTGCCAGCCATTCTGCATGAGCTCGATCAGCATGCCGGCATCGTCGACGGTCTCATCGGCACCGGCGCCAGGATCAGAGACGCCGAGGATCCAGAAGCGCATGCTGTACACCGGCAGGCTCCAGCCAAACCGCTCTGTCATCTCGGTCTCTGGATCGGTCAGCAAGATCTCATCACCGCGAGTGGTCTTGATGCGGAGCCTGTCCAGGTCCCCGTGAATGCGAAATCCCCCAAAACCGAAGGGCCCGCGAAAACGGAAGTCCAGGTCGTCGTCGACCTGCTCCCAGCTGAGCGTCCCGTTGTAACCGTCACGGCCCGCTCGCAGGGCCAGACGACCCTCCATACGCCAGTCGTCGAGCTGGCGAAGATAGTCCCGCCGTTCGAGCCAATTGGCCTCGACCGATTCCCCTATCCGGTCCCGCGGACTCACGCATCCCCCGAAAAACGCCACGGAAATGAATGCGATTATAAGTCTTTTCACTGCATCAGCCGGTCGATGACGTCCTGAAGAACCCGGCTCTCGGGGTTCTCACCAAGAGACTCGAACCATATCTCCTCGGCACCCTCCCGATCGCCGCTTTTCCAGAGAACTTCACCGAGATGAGCGGCGATCTCCGGATCCCGGCTCATACTCCAGGCCCGGCGCAGATGCCCGATCGCGGCCTCGTTATTGCCCATGCGGTACTCGACCCAGCCCATGCTGTCGACGATCGCCGCATTGTCCGGGGCCTCGTCATAGGCGCGTTTTATATAGCCGTAGGCTTCTTCATATCGATCCGTCCGGTCCGCCAGCGTGTATCCCACCGCGTTCAGCGCGATCGGATCGTCGGGGTTCTGCTCGAGGAGGGCCCGCAGTTCATTCAGCGCATCTTCCACCCGGTCCATGCGCTCGTAGAGAAAAGCGCGGGCGTACAGAAGCTCCTCGTCCCCGGGGTAGCGGTCCAGCTCACGGGAGTACAGAGCCAGGGCTTCATCGAATCTCTCCATCCTCATGAGCAGCTCGGCGCGGGCAGAGGCCAGATCCACGCTGACGCCCGGGTTGCTCATCGCCGCCTGTTCGAGGCTGCTCAGGGCCTCTTCGGTACGCCCGAGTCGGTACAGTATCAGGCTGAGCCGGACCCGGGCCGGCACGAGATTGTCCCCGCCGTTGATCTGGGAATAAAAGCTCACGGCGCTGTCCAGATCGCCCTCCAGCTCGGCAATACTGCCCAGATAGAAAAGCGCATCCGAAACATATGTGCCGGTGCCGATCAGCTCTACAAAGTACCTGCCGGCAAGCTCCATGTTGCCGGCCTGGAACTCGAGAAAGCCCAGGGTGCGCAACGCACCCGGGAGTCGCTGGTACTCGCCAAGCAACAGCTCCAGCTCGAGGCGAGCCTCCTCGGGCCGTTCGGCGGCCAGCAGCAGGAGCGCATATTCCAGTCTGAGACGCGCATCGTCACGGAACTCCGGTTGCTGGTCCAGCAGCGCCAGGGCTTCCTCGGTGCGCCCATCCGCGAGCATGGCCCGCGCACGCAGCACGGTCGCCTCGGGCCAGTCCGGGCGGGTGGCCAATGCCCGGGCGGACTCGGTCAGGGCCAGTTCGACATCCCCGGATCTCAACCCCATGTAGGCCAGCGCATACGCCGCAGTCGGATCGTCGTCGTGGGACTCCGCCAACCGCCCCATGGCCTCCAGGGCGGCTTCCGGATTCCGGGCCTCGGTCAGAATCGGCAGAAGGGCCGCATAACCCTGGTCGGACTTCTCCTCGACCACGTCATGCAGGAACTCCAGATGGGCAATCGACTTGCGGACTGCGCCCTGCTGGAGATACAGCAATACCAGATATCGGCGCGGTTCCAACGCGTCGGGCACCACATCGACCCAGTGTCTGGCCCCGTCCAGGGCCTGATCGTAGGTTCCGTATTCGTAGATTACGCGACCGGCCCTCGCCGCCAGTTCAGGATCGTCGTTGCCCGCGAGTGCCCTGTGGTACTCGGTCGCCGCCACGTCGAACTGCTGCCGCTGCAACGCGATCTCCGCCATCAGCACGTGATAGTCGCCATCGCGGGGGTCATCCGCCTCCCCGGCCGCAGGGGGGGCCTCTCCATGAACACAGGCAGTCACGGAGGCAAACGCCACGAGGGCGGAAAAGATAAGGTATTTCATAGGGGTGAAAGGGGTAATGAAGAGTTCAATATACCGTAACGGGCTACGGGCCGATATGGGGATGATCTTGTGTGACCCCGGCCTATGGTCGACAATTGAGCAAACCGCCTGTGGCCAATGTCTTGCGAATGCCACTCAAAATACTCGGAGTCAATCACCGTACGGCACCAGTCGAGCTTCGGGAGAAGGTTGCCTTCAACCCGAACCAGCTCGGTGAAGCCCTGCGACATCTGGTGACCCTCCCCAAGGTCGAGGAGGTGGTCATCGTTTCCACGTGCAACCGCACAGAGCTCTACGGCAACTACTTGGATGGAGGCGTCAGGCAGGCCCGGGAATGGCTCATGGATTATCATCGTCTGCCGGGGGCCATGGACGAGTGCCTCTATACCTTCGACAACAACCGCGCGGTCTCTCATACATTCTCCGTTGCCTGCGGACTGGATTCGGCCATCCTCGGGGAACCGCAGATTCTCGGCCAGATGAAGGATGCCTATCGGACGGCAAAGCAGGCAGGGACCACGGGTCCGGTGCTGCACGGCCTCTTCCAGCAGGCTTTCTCGGTTGCCAAGCAGGTACGCACGGACACCGATATCGGCGCCAGCGCTGTCTCCGTCGCCTTCGCTGCCGTGAGCATGGCGCGACAGGTGTTCGCCGATTTCAGCGCTAACACGGCCCTGCTGATCGGTGCCGGCGAGACCATAGAACTGACCGCCCGGCATCTCCATGCCCGGGGCCTCAGCCGCATGGTCATCGCGAATCGCAGCATCGCCAGGGCACGGGCCCTGGCACAGCAGTACCAGGGCTACGCCATCGAACTGGATGAGATTCCGGCCCACCTGGCCGACGCCGACATCATTATCGGCGCCACGGCCAGCCCGGAGCCCCTCGTCTTTCGGGAGGACATGGAGAGGGCCCTCAAGGATCGAAAGCACCGGCCCGTTTTCATCGCTGATCTCGCCGTCCCGCGGGACGTGGAAGACTCGGTGGCGGATCTGGACGATGTCTACCTGTATACAGTGGACGACCTTCAGGGCGTTATCCGCGAGAATCTAAAGTCACGACGGCAGGCGGCCAGGCAGGCGCAGCAGATCATCGAGGCGGAAGTTGCCCGGTACGTGATGGCCCAGCGGATCCGGGACGCAGCGCCAACTATACGGGCCATGCGCGGCAAGGCCGACGAAATACGCGAGGATGTGGCCGAGAACGCGCGCCGTCTGCTGGCCCGGGGGAGGGATCCGGAAGACGTACTGGACTTTCTGGCGCGCACCCTGACGAACAAACTGATGCACCTGCCGAGCAGTGAACTTCGAAAGGCAGGAGAGCGCGGTGACGATGAAATCCTGCGAGCCGCCCGCAATCTCTTCGGCATCACAGACGACTAGCCTGACCACCGACTGAGCCCCAAGACGAATTCCGTTAGAATTCGTCGCCCCTGCTCCTCCATCCGCGACTTTCCCACCACGAAATTGAAGGCATCCCTGCAAGACAAACTGAGCGACCTGATCGACCGTTTCGAAGAGGTTGGTGCCCTGCTGTCGGACCCCCAGACGATCGCCGACCAACGCAAGTTCCGCGACCTTTCCCGCGAATACGCCCGGCTCGAACCGGTGGTCCGTGACTTCAAGGAATGGAGACGTATCGGGGGCGACCTGGAAACCGCCCGTGAGATGCAATCCGACCCGGACCCGGAAGTACGGGTCATGGGAGAAGAGGAAGAGACGGCCCTGGAAGACCAGTGGCAACGGCTGGAGCTTGCCCTGCAGAAACATCTCGTGCCCAGGGACCCGCGAGACGATAACAATATTTACCTGGAGATCCGGGCGGGCACGGGCGGCGACGAGGCTGCCCTGTTCGCCGGCGACCTTTTCCGCATGTACGCGCGTTATGCGGAAGCCCGGGGCTGGAACGTGGAGGTCATGTCCGCCAGCGAGGGCGAGCATGGCGGATACAAGGAAATCATCAGCCGGATTGTCGGGTCCGGTGCATACTCCAGGCTCAAGTTCGAGTCCGGCGCCCATCGGGTGCAGCGAGTCCCGGAAACCGAATCCCAGGGACGCATTCATACGTCAGCATGCACCGTCGCGGTTCTCCCCGAGGCTGAATCGATCGAGGAAGTGGAAGTCAATGCGGGGGATCTGCGCATAGACACTTATCGCGCGTCCGGCGCAGGCGGTCAACACGTCAACAAAACCGATTCCGCCGTTCGCATCACTCATTTCCCGACCGGCATCGTTGTGGAATGTCAGGATGAGCGGTCGCAACACAAGAATCGCGCCCGAGCCATGGCGTTGCTCAAGGCCCGCCTGCTCGACGCAGAACAGCAGAAGCAGGCCAGCGAGCAGGCCCGGACACGCCGGCTGCTGGTCGGCTCAGGCGACCGATCGGAGCGCATCCGGACCTATAACTTTCCTCAAGGGCGGGTCACCGATCACCGCATCAATCTTACGGTGTATCGCCTGGATGAGATCCTCCAGGGAAACCTGGACGTTATCATCGAGCCACTGATCAACGAACACCAGGCGGAACAACTGACCGCCGTCACCGAATAGGACGCGGTATGGATGTACAGGACAGCGCCCTCGGCGCCATCGGACGAACGCCATTGATCCGGCTCCGCGAGGCATCGAAGGCAACCGGCTGCGAAATCCTGGGAAAGGCGGAATTTCTTAACCCGGGTGGTTCAGTCAAGGACCGGGCAGCACTGGGCATCGTACGCGACGCGGAGCGTCGCGGCCTGATCGAGCCGGGAGCGACCATCGTCGAGGGCACCGCCGGAAACACCGGGATCGGCCTCGCTTTGGTGGGCAATGCCCTTGGCTACCGAACGACCATCGTCATGCCAGACACGCAGAGCCGGGAGAAGGTGGATACGCTCCGGGCATATGGGGCGGAAGTGCGCCTCATCCCGGCGGTGCCTTACAAGAACCCGGACCATTTCGTCCACACCTCCCGGCGTCTGGCCGAGGAGATAAACGAGCGGGCGCCGGGTTCCGCGTTCTGGGCCAACCAGTTCGACAATACTGCCAATTATCGGTTTCACGCGGAAACCACCGGTGCGGAGATCTGGGCACAGACCGATGGCCGGGTGGACGGGTTCGTCTGCGCCGTGGGCACCGGGGGCACCCTGGCCGGCGTCGGCAGCACCCTCAAGGCGCATAACCCGGTCATCCGAATTGCTCTATCGGATCCGGGCGGCTCGGGCTTGTTCGCCTACTACGAACGCGGCGAGATCCAGATGGAGGGAAGCTCCATCACCGAAGGCATCGGCAACAGCCGAATCACCGCGAACCTGGCCGAGGCGCCAATCGACATGGCGTTCAAGATTTCCGACGAGGAAGCCATTCCGCTGGTCTACGACATGATCCGGCACGAGGGTTTATGCGTCGGTGGATCCAGTGGCGTCAACCTGGCAGGGGCGATCCGCCTGGCGCGCGAACTCGGACCGGGCCACACCATCGTGACCGTGCTGTGCGACTCGGCGCTGCGCTACCAGGCGCGACTGTTTAATCCGGAGTTCCTGGCTTCCAAGGGCCTTCAGGTGCCCGACTTCGTCGCCCGCATGGGGCAGAATTAGCTCAGCCCCGCCAGCGCCTGCTCCAGGTCGGCTTGCAGGTCCTGGGGGTCCTCGATACCGACAGACAGACGGATGAGGCTGTCGGTAATACCGAGCGCCCGGCGGCGTTCCGCTGGGACCGATGCGTGGGTCATGATCGCCGGGTGATCGATCAGGCTTTCGACACCCCCTAGGCTCTCGGCCAGAGCGAAGATCCGGCAGCGTTCCATCACCAGTCGGGCCGCTTCCAGCCCGCCCCTGACGAAGAAGGTCACGATGCCGCCGCCTCCCATCTGCCGGCGGGCCAGCGCCTGCTGGGGATGCGAGCCCAGCCCCGGATAAATGACCCGCTCCACCGCCGGATGCGTTTCAAGCCATGCCGCTACGGCCGCCGCACTGCGTGTGTGCTGCTCCATCCGCAGTGCCAGCGTCTTGAGACCCCGCAAGGCCAGGAAACTATCGAACGGGCCGAGCACCGAACCAATCGAGTTCTGCAAAAAGGCCATGCGCCCGGCCAGCGCTTCATCGCGAACCACCGCCACGCCCCCGACCATGTCGGAGTGACCGTTCAGATACTTGGTGGCCGAGTGCAGTACGATGTCGGCGCCGTACTCGAGCGGTCGCTGGGCCCAGGGCGTGGCGAAGGTGTTGTCCACGACCAGCAGCAGATCGCGACCGGCGACTGCCCTTGCCGTGGCATCCAGGTCGACGAGCTTGAGTAGCGGGTTGGAGGGCGTCTCGACCCAGACCATGCGGGTATCTGGTTGCAGTGCATCTTCCAGGGCAGCGACATCGGAGAGGTCCGCGTAGGTGAAACGGAGCCCCGCAGAGCGGTTGCGGACCTGTCCGAACAGCCTGCCGGTGCCGCCGTACAGGTCGTCCATGGCGACCACGTGGCTGCCGGCATCCAGCAATTCGAGAACAGTGGCAATGGCGGCCATGCCTGAGGCAAAGGCGAATCCCTGGTGCCCGCCCTCCAGATCCGCCATGCAGCGCTCGAAAGCCATGCGTGTCGGATTCTGGGTACGGGAGTACTCGTAGCCCCGGTGGCGGCCGGGGCTCTCCTGCACATAGGTGGAGGTGGCGTAGATAGGCTGCATGATGGCGCCGGTGCTCGGATCCGGGGCCTGTCCGGCATGGATCACGCGAGTGGCGAAGCCGGTCTTCTTGCGCTCGCTCAATTTAAACCTCCCTGGTGCAGCCGACGGAGATAGTTGAGCACGTCGCTGCGGGTGATGAGACCGAGAAAATTTGCGCCGCCGTCCTCGGTGACGGCCGCATAGGAATCGCCGTGCAGCAAAGCCACCAGGTTGTCGAGGCTGGTGTGCCTGTCGACCTTGAGAAACTGGGTGCGCATGGCCTGGCTCACCGGTTCGGTCATCAGCTGAGGACGGCCGAACACGAAACGGATAATGTCGTCCTCGGTGATCACACCGACAAGATCGTCGTCCTGCATCACTGGTAGCTGCGAGAAACCGGCATTTCTCAGGCGATTGTGCGCCGTGATCAGGATGTCCTCGGGACCGACGGTGATAGTGGCCCGCTCGCCGTGCGGCCGGCCGATCAGATCCCGCAGGTCTCCCGTCTGTTCGCGGACTATGAAACCGTTGTCCTCCATCCAGAAATCGTTGTAGAGCTTGGACAGGTACTTGTTACCCGTGTCGCAGGCGAAGGTCACTACGCGCTTCGCCTCGGTCTGCTCCCGGCAGTATCGGAGTGCGGCAGCGAGCAGGGTGCCCGACGAAGAGCCTGCCAGAATGCCTTCACTGCGCAGCAATTCGCGCGCGGCAGCAAAAGACTCCGCGTCGCTGATCGTATAGGCGGCTTTCACCAGCGACAGATCGCAGATGTCGGGCAGAAAATCTTCGCCGATCCCCTCCACAAGCCAGGGCCCGCCGGGGCAGATCTCCCCGGACTCGACGTACTCTGCCAGAATCGAGCCCTCTGGATCCGCCAGAACCATGCCGACGCCCGGCGCCTCCCGGCGAAAGTAGGCGGTCATGCCGCTGATGGTGCCGCTGCTGCCGACGCCGACGACGACTGCGTCCAGATCGTGATCCATCTGCTCCCAGATTTCAGGCGCGGTCGTTTCCTCGTGGGCCTTCGGATTGTCCGGGTTACCGAACTGGTTGACGTAATACGCCCCCGCTTCGGCTGCGATTCGCCGGGCCAAGTCCTGGTAATACTCCGGATGCCCCTTGCCCACGTCGGATCGGGTCAAAACGATCTCCGCGCCCATTGCGCGCAGATTGAAAATCTTCTCCTGACTCATCTTGTCCGGCAGCACCAGTATCAGTCGATAGCCCTTCTGCGCCGCCACCAGCGCCAGGCCGATACCGGTATTGCCGGCCGTCGCCTCCACCAGCGTATCGCCCGGTCGAATGTCCCCGCGCTTTTCAGCTTCCTCGATCATGGAAATGCCGATCCGGTCCTTGATGGATCCACCCGGATTCATAAGCTCCAGCTTCAGGAAAAGCCGGCAGGGACCGGTGTCGATGCGGGTCACTTCCAGCAGCGGGGTACGCCCCACCATGTCCAGAACGTTGCTGTAACGAATCATCGCTCCTCCGGAGAACTCCCGTTGGATTAATATGGGTAGCCGGGATGTGCGCGTATTCTACGCCAGCGCGCCGACAGCGGATCAGTGATGCAGGAATATCCAGAACTCACCATCGGTCGATACGTGGAAGACGCGGCGGCGATCCTGTCGATCGGCACCGATAGCCCGCGCCTGGATGCGGAAGTCTTGATGGGCATGGTGCTACGCCGGCCCCGCAGCTTCCTGCATGCGCATCCCGAGCAGCGGCTCGGCGAGGTGGAGGCTGCCAGATTCGAGAACTTGGTACGTCGACGATTCTCCGGGGAGCCGGTCGCCTACATCACCGGCATCAGGGAATTCTGGTCAATGCCCCTGCGAGTCAATCGACACGTCCTCATACCGAGACCGGAAACGGAACTGCTGGTCGAAAAGGCGCTGGTCAGGACCCCCGAGGACGAGGACACGCGGATCCTCGACTTGGGTACCGGCAGCGGCGCTGTGGCGCTTGCCCTGGCCCGGGAGCGGCCTCGCGCGGAAGTGATCGGCGTGGACAGTTCTCCGGAGGCAGTGCGAATCGCCCGCCTCAACGCCCAGGTGCTGAAGATCGGCAACGTGACCTTTCTGGAAAGCAACTGGTTCGATGCGGTACGCGGGCAGAAATTCGATACCGTGGTTTCCAATCCACCGTACATTATCAACAGAGACGAATACCTGATGGCGGGCGATCTGCGCTTTGAGCCACAGGACGCGCTGGCTGGCGGCGACGACGGGCTGGAATGCATTCGCGCCATCATCGATCGGGCGCACAACTACATCGTGCGTCAGGGCTGGATGCTGCTGGAGCACGGCGCCGACCAACAGCGCCCGGTCCAGCGGCTGCTCGAGGCACAGCGCTATTACGATATTGCCTGTTACCAGGACCTGGCGGGCCATGACCGCGTGACCGAATGCCGATTTGTAGAATGAGGTCCGGCGTGAATCGTCGTCCAGAATCATGACCGACCGGCAGCTGCGTTACGCCCGCCATCTGTCCCTGCCCGAGGTGGGTGCGGACGGCCAAGCCCGACTGGCCGAATCAAGCGTCCTGATCGTTGGCCTGGGGGGGTTGGGGTGTCCGGCCGCGACCTATCTGGCGGCCGCTGGTGTCGGTCGGATTCTGGTCAACGATTTCGACCGCGTCGACGTGACCAATCTTCAGCGCCAGACTCTTTACCGGGACGGCGACGCGGGGCGCGGAAAAGCCGAAGTGGCAGCCGAGCGCCTCGTTCAGTTAAATCCGGGAGTACAAATCGTCACCTTGCCGGCCCGTCTGGATCAGGCGGCCCTTCGGGCGAAGGCGGCGACCTGCGACGTGGTGCTGGACGGCAGCGACAACTACGGCACCCGATTCAGCGTCAACGAAGCCTGCCTGAGCGCCCGGCGGCCACTGGTGTCCGGGGCTGCTATCCGCTTCGAAGGGCAGCTCGCCGTGTTTCGTAACGATCTGCCGGAGGCGGCCTGCTACCGCTGCCTGTACGACGAGCAGGGTGACGACATGGAAACCTGCACCGGCGGCGGGATTCTCGGCCCGGTGGCCGGCGTCATAGGGACCGTCATGGCCGTCGAGACCCTCAAGCTGATTCTGGGTATCGGTGAACCTGTGCAGGGTCGGCTGCTGCTGTATGACGGCCTCCAGGGACGGTGGCGGCAGGTTTCCCTGAAACAGGACCCGGCATGCCCCGCATGCGTCCGCTTCAGATCTCGCTAACCCTGTAGCTGTGCAGCAGTTCCTCGGCCCTCGCCATGGCCTCGCTGATCACCGCCGGATCGGGCAAGGTGGTGACGCGGAAATGATCCCGATACGGCACGTTGAAACTGACCCCGGGTGCGACGAGCACGTGCTTATGTTCCAGCAGGTCCATGGCGAACCGGTAATCATCAAAGCCCGAGACCCGGTCCTCCCTGACCCGTGGAAACGCATACATCGCGCCGGCGGGCGGGGTCAGGTCGATGTATTCGCTCGACCGGCAGGCGTCGATAACGGCCTGTCGGGACTCGTACAGCTTGCCTCCCGGCTCCACAAGCCCCTGGATGCTCTGGAATCCACCTAGGGCAGTCTGAACGGCCCACTGGCCCGGCACATTGCTGCACAGCCTCAGGGCGGCCAACAACTCCAGTGCCTCCATATAGCTGTCCGCGTTCTCCCGGTTACCGCTGAAAACCACCCACCCGACCCGGTACCCGCACGCCCGATACACCTTCGACAGGCCGGAAAATGTCGCGCACAGGGTGTCCCGGACCAGGCTGGCCATGGGCACGTGTCGTGCCCCGTCGTAGGTCATCTGGTCGTAGATTTCGTCACTGAAGATCACCAGGTGATGACGCTCGGCGATCTCGACGATCCGCTCCAGCGTTTCTCTCGGATACACGGCGCCGGTGGGGTTGTTGGGATTGATGACCACGATCGCGCGGGTCCGGCCGGTCACGAGGGGCTCGATGTCCTCCGGCTCGGGGACCCAGCCGGCATCGGGCCGGCAGGGGTAATGCACGGGTTTGCCGTCATTGAGGATGGTCGCCGCGGTCCACAAAGGATAGTCCGGACTGGGAAGCAGGACCTCGTCACCCTCGTTCAGAAGCGCTCGCAGCGTCAGATCGATCAACTCGCTCACGCCGTTGCCGATGAACACATCCTCTGCAGTCACGTCGAGGATGCCGCGATTCTGCTGCTGCATCACCACCGCCTCTCGGGCGGGAAAGATGCCCTTCTGGTGGCAATACGGTTCCGCAGCCCCCAGATTCTCGATCATCGCCAGGCGCATGGTTTCCGGCGTGCGGTAACCATACAGCCCCGGGTTGCCGATGTTCAGCGAGATGATTTCGTAGCCCATGCGCTCAAGTTCCAAGGCGCGATGGGCCAGGCGTCCGCGAATCTCGTAGCGCACGTCCGTCAGACGCCGGCTACCGCTGATGCTGAACTGGGTCATTGCAATGCCTCCCAGATCCCGTATAGACACTTGCCGATCGCAATGCAACAACCGGCAGGGTGCCGCAGGCGGAAATCAGGCCGCGTCGCGGGGGTATCCGAGATTGGGTCCGAGCCAGTATTCCACCTGTGAAACGCTCAGCCCGGAGCGCCGGGCATAATCCTCCACCTGGTCTCGTCCTATCTTGCCGACCGCGAAATAACGGGCCTCGGGATGGGAGAAATAGAACCCGCTCACCGAGGCTGCCGGCCACATGGCATAGCTCTCCGTCAGCCGCATCCCGACGGACGCCTCCACGTCCAGGAGCTGCCATAGCGTCCCTTTCTGCAGGTGATCGGGGCACGCCGGATACCCGGGCGCTGGCCGGATGCCCCTGTACGACTCACGAATCAGCGCCTGGTTATCCAGGTCCTCGTCCGCCGCATAGCCCCAGAACTCCCGTCGAACCCGCTCATGCATGCGCTCGGCGAAGGCCTCGGCCAGCCGATCCGCCAGGGCCTTGAGAAGTATGGCGTGATAGTCGTCGTGCTCTGCCTCCATCCGCGCCACGTGGGGTTCGATACCCAGACCCGCGGTCACCGCAAAAGCGCCGATCCAATCCCGGCGACCGCTGTCCACGGGGGCCACGAAGTCGGCCAGACAGAGGTTCGGCTTGCCGGCCGGCTTCTGCCTCTGCTCTCGCAGGAAGTGCAGACGGTGGGCCAGCTGCTCGCGCTCCTCGCCCGAGTAGATCAGGACGTCATCGCCCTCCGCCGCGGCAGGGAACAACCCGATCACGCCGCTGGCGGTGAGCCAGCCTTCCTGAAGGATGCGGTCGAGCATGGTCCGGGCATCTTCATACAGGCTGCTGGCCGCCTCGCCGCGAACCGGATCCTCGAGGATGTCCGGGAATCGACCGGAGAATTCCCAGGCGTTGAAAAACGGCATCCAGTCGATATACCCGATCAGGTCATCCAGCGGGTACTCACCGAATACGTGAACGCCTGGCCGGGCCGGCGGCGGCGGGGAATAGGCCGTCCAGTCGCAACGAAAGCGATTTTCCCTGGCCTGATCCAGGCTCAGGGCCGGGCCCTTGGCCCGCGGGCCGCGATGCACAGCCCGTTTTTGCGCATGCGCCCGGGCAATCTCGGTGGCGAACTCGGCGCCGTCCGTTTCACTGATGAGTTTCTGGACCACGCCAACGGACCTGGAAGCATCCTTTACATAGACCACAGGTCCGGAATAGGCCGGATCGATCTTGACGGCGGTGTGCGCGGGAGAAGTCGTGGCGCCCCCGATCAGAAGCGGAATATCGTAACCCCGACGCTCCATCTCTTCGGCCACCCGCACCATCTCGTCCAGTGACGGCGTGATCAGCCCCGACAATCCGATAATGTCCACCTTCTCCTGCCGCGCCGTATCGAGGATTTTCTCCGCCGGCACCATGACGCCGAGATCGATGACGTCGAAGTTGTTGCACTGGAGGACCACGCCGACGATGTTCTTGCCAATGTCATGGACGTCGCCCTTTACCGTGGCCATCAGAATCCTGCCCTTGGCTCTCTTTTCCCCGGCCTGGTCAGAGTCCAGGTACGGGACAAGGTAGGCCACGGCTTTTTTCATCACCCGGGCGGATTTGACGACCTGCGGCAGGAACATCTGGCCGGCACCGAACAGGTCTCCGACGTGATTCATGCCGTCCATCAGCGGTCCCTCGATCACATCCAGTGCTCGGGCGGCCCTCTGCCTGGCCTCTTCCGTATCCTCGACGATAAATTCCTCGATGCCCTTGACCAGGGCATGCGTCAGCCTCTCCTCTACCGGCAGGTCACGCCAGGCCAGCTTCTCTGCCGGGCTGGCAGCGGACGCCTGACCCTGGAATGCAGCTGCCAGGGACAAAAGGCGATCGGTGGCGTCGTCCCGTCGCGCGAGAATCACGTCCTCCGCCGCCTCGCGCAGCTCCGGGTCGATCTCCTCGTAAATGGCCAGCTGGCCGGCGTTGACGATCCCCAGATCCATGCCGGCGCGGATAGCGTGATAGAGGAACACCGAATGCATCGCCTCTCGCACCACGTTGTTACCGCGGAACGAGAACGAAACGTTGCTGACGCCGCCGCTTACGAGGACATGGGGCATGCGCTGCTTGATGATCGCCGTCGCCTCGATGAAGTCGAGACCATAGCGGTTGTGCTCGCGGATGCCGGTGGCCACCGCAAAAATATTGGGATCGAATATGATGTCGCTGGCCGGAAAACCGACCTGCTCGGTGAGGATCCGATAAGCGCGTTCGCAGATCGCTACCCGGCGATCCAGCGTCTCCGCCTGCCCATTCTCGTCAAAGGCCATGACAATCACGGCTGCACCGTAACGCCGCACCAGTCGCGCCTGGCGGACGAACTCTTCCTCGCCCTCCTTGAGGCTGATGGAATTGACCACGGGCTTGCCCTGGACACACTTGAGCCCCGCCTCGATCACGTCCCATCGGGAGGAATCGATCATCAGCGGCACCCGGGCGATATCCGGCTCGCCCGCGACGAGATTCAGGAACTGCCGCATGACGGCCTCTGAATCGAGCATTCCCTCGTCCATGTTGACGTCGATGATCTGCGCCCCGCTCTCGACCTGTTGCCGGGCGACCTCCAGGGCGACATCGAAATCACCGCCCTCGATCAGCTTTCGGAAGCGGGCGGAACCGGTGACGTTTGTTCGTTCACCGACATTGACGAAAAGATCATCCGGACCGATGTTCAGTGGTTCCAGTCCCGCCAGGCGGCACTTGGGAACTGTTTGCGGGATCGATCTGGGCGGCAGGCCGCGAACCCTCTCTGCCATGCGGGCGACATGGGCCGGCGTCGTGCCGCAGCAGCCGCCAACGACGTTTACCAGCCCTTCCCGCGCAAACTCTTCAAGCAGCGTCGCCATGGTCTCCGCGTCCTGCTCGTACTCGCCAAATGCGTTCGGCAGTCCGGCATTGGGATGCACGCTGACAAAGCTGTCAGCGACGCGCGAAAGCTCGGCCACGTAGGGTCGCAACTGTTCCGCACCAAGAGCGCAGTTCAATCCGATCAGGAACGGCGACGCATGTCGGACCGAATTCCAGAAGGCCTCTGTGGTCTGTCCCGAGAGCGTCCTGCCGGACGCGTCGGTGATGGTTCCGGATACCATCAGTGGAACGTCGATTTTCAGTTCGTCCAACACGCCTGAAACGGCGAACAAGGCGGCCTTGGCATTGAGCGTGTCGAAGACAGTCTCGACGAGGAGAATGTCGCTGCCACCCTCCAGCAGGCCGCGGGCGGCATCGGCATAGGTTTCCACCAACTGGTCGAAGTCGACGTTGCGGGCCGCCGGATCCGAAACGTCGGGAGAAATGGACGCGGTTCGATTCGTGGGGCCAAGCACCCCGGCGACAAATCGTGGCGTACCCGTCTCTCTGGCCGCCGCGTCGGCGGCACGTCGGGCAATGGCGGCTGCGGTTCGGTTGAGCTCGCGGACGATGGCCTCCATGCCGTAATCCGCCTGGCTGACCGCAGTCCCGTTAAAAGTGTTGGTTTCGATAATATCGGCGCCGGCGGCGAGATACTGGCGGTGGATATCCTCGATGACATCGGGGCGTGTCAGACAAAGCAGATCGTTGTTCCCCATCAGGTCCTGCGACCAGTCCGCGAAGCGCTGCCCCCGGAAATCCTCCTCGGTCAGCCCCAGGCCCTGGATCATGGTGCCCATCGCACCATCGAGTACGAGAATGCGATCGGACAACAGTCCAGTCAGAAGGGAACGGGTGTTCTGCGCCACAGGTATCAGGCCCCCTTTACGCCGATCTGGCGGCCGGCGCGGATCGGAGACCGAGCGTGTGGCAGATTGCGTAGGTCAGTTCCGAGCGATTGAGTGTGTAGAAGTGAAACTCTTCCACTCCGTGTCGACGCAGGAACTGGACCTGCTCGATGGCCACGCTGGCGGCGATCAGCTGGCGCGTTTCGGGGTCCTGGTCCAGACCCTCGAATCGCTTGCATAGCCATTCGGGCACGGATGCGCCGCAACGGCCGGCGAATTTGAGCAGCTGCGGAAATCGGGTGATAGGCAAGAGCCCGGGCACGATCGGCACGGTGATGCCGGCCGCCACGCACAGGTCCCGGAAACGCAGATAGCAATCATTGTCGAAGAAGAACTGGGTGATCGCGCGAGACGCGCCCGCGTCGATCTTGCGCTTGAGGTTCTCCAGGTCGCTCAAGGGTGACCGCGCCTCCGGGTGCACCTCCGGGTAGGCCGCCACGGTAATCTCGAAATCCGAGACGGTCTTCAGCCCTTCCACCAGATCGCTCGCATAGGCGAAACCGTCCGGGTGCGGCCGGTAGCTCTTGGCACCTTCCGGCGGATCGCCCCGCAAGGCAACGATATGACGAACACCCATGTCTGCGTATTGTCGGGCGATCTCCAGCACCTCGGCACGGCTGGCCCCGACACAGGTCAGGTGCGGCGCGCAGACCAGATCGGTCTCCGACACGATGCGTTCCACGACGCGATGAGTCCGCTCCCGGGTAGAACCGTCTGCGCCGTAAGTGACGGACACGAACTGGGGGCGCAGCGGCGCAAGACGGCGCACCGACGTGTAGAGCCGTTGCTCCATGGCCTCGTTGGCGGGCGGAAAGAATTCGAAGGATACGAGCGGTGCCGTGTTCATGAGATTCTCCCGACTCAGGCCGCGGCCTCCCCGTCCTCGACCAGGCGGCGCGCCAGGGACAGCACGACCGGAAACGGGCTGCCCGGCAGACGACTGCTTACCAACGGTCGGAGTCCCGCATCGCGACACCATTCGTTAAGCAGGTCCTCGTCGATGACCGCCAGATCGTTGTGCTCCTGCTCGAATAGTCCGAATGTGGTGTCGGTCACGAACTCCAGCAACAACAAACGTCCGCCGGGCCGCAGCACCCTCGCCGCCTCCCTCAACACGGCGCCCGGCTCCTCCGCCTGGAACAGCACCTGGTCGATGGTGACGGTGTCAAAGCTGCCGTCCGGAAAACGTAGCTGGTACATGTTGCCGTGCCGGACGCTCAAATGATCCAGGCCAGCGGCGTGGAGATTGGAACGGGCGAGCAATAACATGGCGCGGGAAATATCCACGCCCACCGCGCGCTCCGCCTGCTCGCCCAGCAGCCGGAGCATCCTGCCGGTACCGGTGCCGATATCCAGCAATTCGCCCACGGGCTCGTCAGCCAGCGTTCGCAGTATCAGAACGTCAACCCGGGCCTCGTCCTCGAGCTGGGCGACCTCCTTGCCGACGCCGCTTTCGGCCACCAGGCGTCGTGCCGCCTCGGCTCTTCGATCCAGAACCGCATTCAGCCGACGCCTGTCCAGGTCGACGAGACCGTCCGCCTCCGGCACCACCGAAAGCAGGGTGCGTGCCAACTCCCCTCCGGTGCCGTGCTGCGGCACCCGGTAATACACCCAGTGCTGTTCACGATGCCGCTCGAGTAGCCCCGCGTGGCAAAGCAGCTTGAGGTGCCGGGAGACACGCGGCTGACTCTGACCGACGATTTCCTGAATTTCGCTCACGGTAAACTCTCCGCGGGCGCAGATGCACAGGAGCCTGAGCCGGGTCGGTTCGGCCGCGGCCTTGAGCCCTTCGAGAACTGAGTGGAATTGAGACACGGCTCGCCGATAAGATGAATGTACTTATAAAGATATCTTTATATTCTGAATAAGTCCATGTCTTCGGGCCACCGAGGCTGGAGAATCCCGGCGGCTCTCCCCCTCAGTGCAGGGTCGGGGGCCGATCGGACAAATGGGCCTCACTGAAGATGGCCGTCGCCTCGCTCTGATCGAACCGGTAGCCAGCGTTACAGAACTCGCAACGAACCTCTATCTGGCCCGCCTCGGACAACAGACGCGCGATCTCCTCCCGTCCGAGCATCCTGAGCGTGGTCGCCACTCGCTCACGGTCGCAGGAGCAACGAAAGCCGACCTCACCGGGCTCGAACACGCGCAGGTCGTCGGCACTGAAGAGTCGTCGCAGGATGTCTTCGTCACGGAGATCTGCAAGCTCGTCTCGGGAGAGGGTATCGGCCAACGCCTGGACATGCTGCCAGGCAGCTTCCGCCTGATCGCCCCAGGCCTCGGGCACCCGCTGGAGCAACATGCCCGCCGCCCCCCGCGCGTCGCTGGACAACCACAGCCGGGTCGGCACCTGGACCGATTGTCGGAAATACGCCTCAAGCGATTCCGCCAGGCTGTCGCCGACGATGGGCACGATGCCCTGGTAACGCTGCCGATTTCGACCGCTCTCGATCGTGATGGCCATGCGCCCGGAGCCAGCCAGCGCCTGGAGGCCCCCACCGCAGATTTCTCCACGCCATTTGGCCAGGCCACGGACCTCGCGTCCGTGGCTGCACTGGACCACGAGCAGATGCATGGGGCCCTCTCCCCGCAACTGAAGCGTCAGTAGCCCGTCAAACTTCAGGCACGAAGCCAGCAGAACGCTCGCTGCCAGCGCCTCCCCGAGGATGGCGCGGATTTCGCCGGGATATTCGCCATTGTCCAGGACCTTGCGCCAGGCGTCGTCAAGATGGACCAGTTCGCCTCGCACCGGCAGGTGCTCGAACACAAATTTCCGGAGACTGTCGGTATCGTGCACCGAGCGCGTCATTCGGACAACGCCTCGCGCAGCAACTCGTTGACCTGCGCCGGATTGGCCTTGCCCCGAGTGGCCTTCATGACCTGACCCACGAAGAAGCCGAAGAGTTTGTCCTTGCCTGAGCGGAACTGCTCCAGCTGTCCCGGATTGTCCACCAGGACCTGGTCTATGACCGCCTGAATCGCCGCTGTATCCGTGATCTGCTCGAGCCCACGGCTCTCGATCACTTCATCGGCGGTTCCCTCTCCCGCCCACATGGCTTCGAAAACTTCCTTGGCGATCTTGCCCGAGATGGTTTTGTCCTCGATGCGCGCGAGGAGTGCCGCGAGGGACGCCGCGTCGATCGGGCTGTCCTCCACGTCGATGCCCGACTTGTTCAGGGCGCCAGCCAGCTCGCCCATGACCCAGTTGGCCGCCAGCTTGGGATCGGCAACGCCTCCGGTCACCGCCTCGAAGTAATCCGCAACTGCACGGCTGGCAGTCAGTACGCCGGCATCGTAATCGGAGAGTTCAAACTGTTCGACGAATCTCGCACGCTTCTCCCAGGGAAGCTCGGGCATGACGAATCGGGCCGATTCCAGCATGGCTGATTCGATGACCAGCGGCAGCAGGTCCGGGTCCGGAAAATAACGATAGTCATTGGCTTCCTCCTTGCTGCGCATCGGTCGGGTCTCGTCCTTGGCGGCATCGTAAAGCCGCGTTTCCTGCACGACGCTGCCGCCGGATTCGATGATATCGATCTGCCGTTCCGCCTCGTAGTTGATCGCTCGCTCGATGAACCGAAAGGAATTGAGGTTCTTCACCTCCGCCCGCGTGCCGAACTCATGTCGGCCCATCGGCCGCACGGAAATATTGGCGTCACAGCGCAGGGACCCCTCCTGCATGTTCCCGTCGCAGATATCCAGGTAGCGCACCAACTGGTGGATGAGCTTCATGTAGGCCACGGCCTCCCGAGCGGATCGGATGTCCGGTTCTGACACGATCTCCAGCAGCGGCGTACCGGCCCGGTTCAGATCGATGCCCGACAAGCCGTGGAAGTCCTCGTGCAGGGACTTGCCGGCATCTTCCTCCAGGTGGGCGCGGGTAATGCCGACACGCTTTCTTGAGCCGTCATCCAGAACCACCTCCACCCAGCCGTCATGCACGACCGGCAGCTCGTACTGGCTAATTTGGTAACCCTTGGGCAGATCCGGATAGAAGTAATTCTTGCGCGCGAATACCGATCGGTTCGCGACGGTCGAATGGGTCGCGAGACCGAAGCGCACGGCCATATCCACTGCGTCGCGATTGAGCACCGGCAGGACGCCCGGATATCCCAGATCGACCAGACAGGCCTGGGTGTTCGGTTCGGCCCCGAAAGCGGTTGAAGCGCCCGAGAAGATCTTGCTCGCCGTCTTGAGTTGAGCATGAATCTCCAGGCCGATGACGACTTCCCATTCCATTCAGTAATCCTCCGTCGCCCGCTCTATCTCTCAGGCGAAATCCCCGGCCGGCATGCGACGATGCCAATCGGTTTCCTTCTGGAACATGTGCGCCGCGCCCAGCAACCTCGACTCCTGGAAATGATCGGCAACCAGCTGCAGACCGATGGGCAGGCCGTCCACGAAACCACACGGGACAGACATGCCCGGCAGCCCCGCCAGATTGACGCCGATGGTGTAAATGTCGTTTAGATACATGGTCACTGGGTCATCCATCTTCGCGCCGATGTCAAAGGCGGGCGTCGGTGTGGTCGGACCAGCGATCAGATCGACTTGTTCGAATGCGCGACGGAATTCCTCCGCGATAAGCTGACGGACTCGCTGGGCCCTCAGATAGTAGGCGTCGTAATATCCGGCCGACAGCACGTACGTCCCCGTCATGATCCGGCGCTTGACCTCAGCGCCGAATCCTTCTCCGCGACTGCGTTTGTAAAGATCGGCCACGTCCTTCGGGTCATCGGCTCGGTAGCCGAATCGGATGCCGTCGTATCGCGACAGATTGGAGGAGCACTCCGCCGGTGCAACCACGTAATAGGCCGGCACTGAAAGCGCCAGATTGGGCAGGCTGACACGCTTGACCGTGGCACCGAGGTCTTCATAAACCTTGAGTGCCGCCTCGATGGCCGCCCCGTTGGCACTGTCCAGGCCCTCATCGAAAAATTCCTCGACGACCCCGACCCGCAGACCCCGCAGCGGGTTTTCCAGGGCTTGGGAGTAGCGCTCCACCGGCACGTCCACGCTGGTGGAGTCCCGCGGGTCATGGCCGGCCATGATTTCCAGCAGCAAGGCCGCGTCCTCGGCGCTGGCGGTGATGGTGCCCGCCTGGTCGAGGCTCGAAGCGAAAGCGATCATTCCGTACCGGGATACGCGGCCGTAAGTTGGTTTCAGGCCCGTGGTACCGGTGAGGGCGGCGGGCTGGCGGATGGACCCACCGGTATCGGTCCCGGTCGCTGCCGGGATCAGCCTCGCGGCGACGGCCGCGGCCGAGCCGCCGGACGAACCGCCCGGAACCTTGCTCAGGTCCCAGGGATTGCGGACCGGTCCGTACCAGCTGGTTTCGTTGGAGGATCCCATGGCGAACTCGTCCATGTTGGTCTTGCCGAGCATGACGCCGCCCGCCGCTTTCAGTTTGGCGACCACCGTCGCGTCGTAGGGCGAAACGAAGTTGTCCAGCATGCGCGATCCGCAACTGGTCTTAACGCCCTCGGTACAGAAAATATCCTTGTGCGCGAGGGGGATCCCGGTCAGCGGTCCCGCCTCCCCGGCCGCCCGAGCGCGATCCGCCGCGCGGGCCGCCTCCAGCGCCTGCTCCGAGGTCACCGTGATGAATGCGTTGAGTTGCGGATCGAGGGACTCTATCCTCGCCAGGAAATGGCGCGTCAGCTCTTCGCTGCAAGTGTCGCCTGTCCGCAATGCCTCCGCGAGTTCGGCAAGTGTTCGGGTATGCATCTGCCAGTCCTGTTTTTTCGTCCGCCCCTGCGCGCCCCGCGCGGTACTCGGGGACCGGGCTAGCGCCGCGGGGCTGTTTCACTCGATAACTTTCGGTACCAAATAGAGTCCCGCTTCGACCCTGGATGCATTCTTCTGGAAGCGGTCACGCTGGTCCGTCTCCGTGACCTGGTCGCTCCGAAGTGGCTGGTTCATGTTGAGCGGGTGGGCCATCGGTTGCACATGGTCCGTGCTGGCATTTTCCAGTTGATCCACGAAATCGATGATCCGGGAAAGGTTCTCTACATAGGCAGGAATTTCGTCCTCGGTGATCTGAAGACGGGCAAGATTGGCGATATTCTCAACCTGGCTTCGGGTCAGAGCCATGCCGTTCTCCTGGGTCGGCAGCGCATCGGGCAAGCAGTTAATAATACAACGCTGCTTGCTCGCAGTCGCCCCCGTTGATAGATTACGCGGCTTAATCGACCAGCCCCCAAGATTCTCTACGCCGAACATGCTCAAGAACCTTCGCGGTTACTTCTCCAACGACCTGTCCATCGATCTGGGCACGGCCAATACGTTGATTTATGTCCGAGGCAAAGGCATCGTCCTCAACGAGCCCTCGGTCGTCGCCATTCGTGAGGAGACCGCACGGGGTGGGCGCGCAGTCCAGGCCGTGGGCGCGGAGGCGAAGAACATGCTCGGCCGGACGCCCGGCAACATCACGGCGATACGGCCGCTCAAGGACGGGGTTATCGCCGATTTCACGGTCACGGAAAAGATGCTGCAGCACTTCATCAAGAAAGCGCACGGCAGCCGTTACTTCCGGCCCAGCCCCCGGGTCCTGGTCTGCGTTCCCTACGGATCGACCCAGGTGGAGCGGCGGGCCATCCGCGAATCGGCCGAGGGCGCAGGCGCCCGCAAGGTCTATTTGATCGAAGAACCGATGGCGGCAGCCATCGGCGCCGGCATGCCGGTCCACGAGGCCCGTGGCTCCATGGTCCTGGATATCGGCGGTGGCACCTCTGAGGTGGCGGTCATTTCGCTCAACGGCATCGTTTACGCCGCATCCGTGCGGGTCGGCGGCGACCGGTTCGACGAGGCGATCATCAGTTATGTGCGCCGGAACTACGGCATCCTCATCGGCGAGGCCACTGCCGAGCGGATCAAGCACGAGATCGGCTCCGCCTACCCGGGCGAGGAAGTCCGCGAAATCTCCGTCAAGGGCCGCAATCTGTCGGAAGGCGTCCCACGAAGCTTCACGCTCAACAGCAACGAAATTCTCGAGGCCCTGCAGGAGCCCCTTCAGGGCATCGTGGGCGCGGTGAAGGCTGCGCTCGAGCAAACGCCGCCCGAACTGGGCGCCGACGTGGCCGAGCGAGGCATCGTCCTGACCGGCGGCGGCGCCATGCTGCGCGACCTAGACAAGCTGCTCATGGAGGAGACCGGGCTGCCGGTCGTAATCGCGGACGACCCGCTCACCTGCGTTGCCCGTGGCGGTGGTAAGGTCATCGAGCTGATGGACCAGCACGGTCCGGCCATGTTCGGCATGGAATGAGCGGGACTGGCGCGACGCGGCTTCAGAGGCCAGAATAGGCCCCTGTCGCCGAGCCTCCTGCCAGCGCCCAGGACTTGAGTTCGCTCCAACACACTGATCACAAGCCGATGTTCCTGCGCGGCCCCTCGCTGGGGACCCGCGTCATCCTGCTCGGCATTTTCTCCGTTCTACTGATGTACCTGGATCACCGGGAAGACCACCTGGGCGCCTTTCGTAACGCGCTGTCCGTGGCCGTGTACCCGGTCCGGGTCGCGGTCGATTTGCCGTCGCGGGGCTTGGGCTGGATGGCGGAAACCGTCAGCTCTCGGGATCGTCTGCTGGACGAAAACCGTCGCCTGCGGGAAGAGCGGCTCCAGTTTCTCGCCCGGCTTCAGCGCATGGAAGCATTACAGGCGGAAAATACCCGCCTTCGCGCTTTGCTGGATTCGACGCCCCGGCTGGCGGATCGGGTGCTGGTCGCCAACATCCTGTCGGTCGACCTGGACCCGTTTCAGCACCGCCTGGTGATCGACAAGGGCAGCTCGGACGGCGCATATATCGGTCAGGCGATGCTCGATGCAGATGGAATCGTCGGTCAGATCACCCGAGTCGAGCCCTATTCCTCCGAAGCTATCCTAATCAGCGATCCGAGCCATGCAACGCCGATCGAGGTCAATCGAAACGGACTGAGAACCATCGCGCTGGGAACCGGCGACAGCTCCCGGGTGATCCTGCCCTTCCTGCCGAACAATGCGGATATCCAGATCGACGACCTGCTGGTCTCATCCGGTCTGGGTGGCGCGTTCCCTCCGGGTTACCCGGTGGGCAGGGTGGTGGAAATCGAGCGGCTGCCAGGCGAGCCGTTCGCCAGAGTGATCGCGGAACCCACCGGGGCCCTGAACCGAGAGCGGGAAGTTCTGCTGGTCTGGCACCGTGCCGCCCGGGCGCCCGCGGAGGATCCGGAATCGCCCTCCCCGGCGCCGGATGAGCCGGAATCCCAGGCCCCGCAGCGGGTGGGCACGGAATGAGCAGGGGCGGCAGATTCTGGCCGGTGGCGGTGGTCCTCGTGATCACCCTGTCACTGGAAGTGGCCCCGCTGCCCGGTCCGATGGAATACTGGCGCGCCCCCTGGGTGGCCCTCGCGGTGATCTACTGGTCCATGCGCCAGCCAGGTCGCTACGGCGTCGGTACGGCCTGGGCCATCGGACTCGTGCTGGACGTCCTCAAGGGCACGGTCCTGGGCGAACACGCCCTGATGCTGGCAATTGTTGCATTCCTGACCATCAAGTTCTGTCAGCGGCTTCGGGTCTTCCCCATCTGGCAGCAGACCGCGGCGATCGGGGCCATCGCCGCCGTTTATGTCCTTATCGGAGTGTGGATCGACGGCATGACGGGGGACGTCGAGGGCGGCCTCCTCCGGCTCCTGCCAATTTTCTCGGCGATTCTCGTCTGGCCGCCGCTGCGCTGGGTCAGCAACCGGCTGATCACCCCCCTGGTGGAGGCCTGATCTGTGCTGCTGGCACCCGCCAGGCTGAAGGACCATTGGCGCGAACAGCGCCTCTTCCTCGTGCGCTCAACCGTCGGGGGCAGCCTCATGCTGGTGCTCACCCTGATGGTCGTGGCTCGACTCGTGGATCTCCAGGTGCTGCGTTACGAGCACTTCAGTGATCTCTCGAGGGGCAATCGGGTCCGCATCGAGGCCTTGCCCCCGATCCGCGGCCTGATCTATGACCGAAACGGCAACCTCCTGGCAGAGAATCTGCCCAGCTACCAGCTCGAACTGATCCCGGAGGCGGTCTCCGACCTGGACGGCACCCTCGATCGCCTGATGGAACTGGGGCTCGTCAATCAGGATGACCTGGCTCGAATCCGGCAGGACATCCGACGCCAGCCGCGCTTCCGGCCCACGGCGCTGCGTTACCGCCTAAGCGACGAAGAAGTCGCGCGATTCGCCGTGGTCAGGCAGCACTTCCCCGGCGTCGATGTACAGGCGCGCCTGATCCGCAACTATCCCTATGGCAACGCCGGGGTCCACGCGCTCGGCTACGTCGGTTCAGTCAGCCAGGCCGACCTGGAAAGGCTGGACCCGGCGCAATACTCCGGCACGACGCATACGGGGAAAATAGGCGTGGAACGCGCCGAAGAAGATGCTCTGCACGGCTCGGTTGGCTATCGACAGGTGCTGGTCAACGCAGAGGGGCGGATCCTGCAGGAACTCGATCGGACCCGTCCGGTGCCCGGTCAGGACGTGACGCTCACCCTGGACCTTGAGTTGCAGCTGGCCGCCGAATCCGCGTTGGCCGGCCGCCGGGGCGCGATTGTCGCCATCGATCCGTCCAACGGCCACGTGCTGGCGCTCGTGAGCCAGCCGGGATACGACCCCAATCTTTTCGCCGCGGGCATCTCGCCGGCCGACTATTACGCCCTGCGCGATGACCGGGACACGCCGCTCTTCAATCGCGCCCTGCGCGGCGTTTATCCGCCAGGCTCGACAATAAAGCCGATCGTCGGTCTGGCCGGGCTGCAATACGGCGTCATCACGCCATGGCATCGTATTTACTGCATCGGACACTACAGCCTGCCCGGCAGCAGTCACCGCTATCGGGACTGGAAGAAAGAAGGGCACGGGCCGATCACGCTCACCGACGCCATTGCCCAGTCCTGCGATGTCTACTTCTACGACGTGGCAGTCAAACTCGGCATCGATCACCTGCAGGACTTCCTCGGGCACTTCGGCCTGGGCGCGCTGACCGGCATCGACATCCCGTCGGAGAAAGCCGGGACCCTGCCTTCGAGAGAGTGGAAAAGGGCTCGATTTTCGCGTCGCGAAGACCAGGTCTGGTACCCGGGTGAAACCGTTATTGCGGGTATCGGACAGGGTTACACGGAGACCACACCGATACAGCTCGCTAACATGACCGCCATTATCGCGGCCCGCGGTGCCCGCTACCGGCCCATGCTGGTCGCTTCACGGACGAACCCAGCCACCGGCGAGACCGAGGTTCTGGCGCCACACGCCCTGCCTCCCGTCACGGTCAGCGATCCCGCCTTCTGGAACGAGATCGTCGATGACATGACGGACGTGGTGCACGGCGAAAGAGGCACGGCTCGCCGTATCGGTCTTGACGCCCCTTACAGGATTGCCGGGAAAACCGGCACGGCCCAGGTTTTCACCATTGCACAGGACGAGGAGTACGATGCGGAAGAGGTAGATGAACGTCTGCGTCATCACGCACTGTTCATTGCCTTCGCCCCCGCCGAAGCGCCCCGCATCGCTGTGGCGGTCATCGTCGAAAATGGAGGCAGCGGCAGCGGCACAGCCGCCCCGGTGGCTCGTCTCGTGTTGGATAACTACTTACTGAGAAGTGTCGATTGATGCTCGACGAACCCCTGGATCGTCCACGCCCCATCTCGGTGGCCCAGCGTGTCCTGGCGGGGCTGCACCTGGACGGGCCGCTGTTGATGGGCCTGCTGACCGTTTCCGGGCTGGGGATGTTCGTCCTGTACAGCGCCGGCGCGGAGAACATGGACCTGGTCCTGCGACAGGGAGCCCGGATAGGGCTAGCGGCTACCGGAATGCTGGTGGTTGCCCAGATTCCTCCCAAATTGCTGCGCATCTGGGCCCCATGGATGTTCCTTGTCGGCGTCGGGCTGCTCGTGCTCGTACTGGTCATGGGAGAGATCGGCAAAGGGGCGCAGCGATGGCTGGATATCGGAATCGTTCGTTTTCAGCCCTCGGAGATCATGAAGCTGGCCGTGCCCATGATGGCTGCATGGTATCTACACGAGCGTCCTTTGCCGCCGACGATCCGCGAGGCCCTGCTCGTGATCGGCCTGATCGCGCTGATGCCCGCAGCCCTGATCGCGCAACAGCCAGATCTGGGCACCGCACTGCTGATCGCCGCCTCAGGCATCCTGGTGGTTTTGCTGGCCGGCATGTCGATAAGGCTGATCCTGGCATTCGGGGCGCTGGCACTCGCGGGCGCCCCCCTGCTGTGGTTCAACATGCACGATTACCAGCGTCAGCGGGTGCTGACATTTCTCAACCCGGAGTCCGACCCTCTGGGCTCGGGATACCACATCATCCAGTCCAAGATCGCCATCGGCTCCGGGGGTGTCTTTGGGAAGGGCTGGCTGAACGGCACCCAGGCCCAGCTCGAGTTTCTCCCGGAACGATCGACGGATTTTATTTTCGCCGTCATCGGCGAGGAGTTCGGCCTGCTCGGACTGGCTACGTTTCTCACCCTCTACGTGTTGATTGTCGTCAGGGGTCTGTATATCGCCAGCCAGGCCCAGGACACCTTCGGACGGCTTCTTGCCGGAAGCGTCAGCCTCACCTTTTTTGTCTACGTATTTGTCAACACTGGCATGGTGACGGGCCTGCTGCCCGTCGTCGGCGTGCCGCTGCCACTCGTCAGTTACGGCGGGACATCCATGGTGACCCTGATGGCAGGCTTCGGTATGCTCATGTCCATTCACTCCCATCGCAAGCTGGTGCCTCAGTGACAGACCGTTTCCGGATCCGTTTACTCGCCCTGGCCTCATTGTTCGTTTTCTCGCCCTTACAGGCCGGCGGCAGCCTGGACATGGCCCGGAGCGACGTGAACAGTTTTGTCAGCAGGATGGAAAGCGCCCACGGCATTCCCGCCGAGGAGACCCGGCGCATTCTGTCCCGGGCGGAGATACAGCCACCCATTCTCGAGGCCATGGAGCGCCCCGCGGAGAAGGTTAAGCCCTGGCATGAATATCGTCAGATTTTCCTGACTGATCAGCGCATTAGCGAAGGCGTCGCATTCTGGAACAACCATCGCGAAAAACTGGAAGGGATATCTGCCGAGACGGGAGTACCGGCAGAAATCATCGTCGGAATCCTGGGCGTGGAAACCCTCTATGGCCGCGTCACCGGGCGATACCGGGTCATCGACGCCCTTTCGACACTCGCCTTCGAGTATCCGCCGCGCAGCGCCTTTTTCACGTCCGAACTTGAGCAGTTTCTGCTGCTGTCGCGCGAGCAGGGCATCGACCCCCTCACGGCCACGGGTTCGTACGCGGGGGCCATGGGCGGTCCGCAGTTCATCTCCAGCAGCTACCGCGCTTACGCTGTCGACGCCAGCGGCGATGGCCGCATTGATCTGTGGGAGGACTGGACCGATATCATGGGCAGCGTGGCAAATTACTTCACCGCTCACGGCTGGCAGAGCGGCGAGAGGATCGTCGCTAGAATCCCGGGGGATATACCGAACTCGGAACTGAGTGACGGACTGAGCCTTGACAGGCCGGCGTCGCGGCTCGTGGACTATGGCGTCCCGCCGGACGGGGGGGACAAGGTGATGGTCTTTGCGCTGGAATCCGAAGACGGGCCGGAATACTGGGTCGGCTTTAAGAACTTCTATGTCATCACGCGGTATAACCGAAGCAACATGTACGCCATGGCCGTGTATGAGCTCGGACATGCCGTGCGAACACGTCTGGAGACCCGGGATGGCGCCGGTTAATTTGTGCCGCACCGTCCTTGTCCTGACGGCGGCCGTCGTGGTCGGCTGCGCCGGTCCGCCAGCGGATCGCGCGCCGGAACGCCCGCCTGACGTCAGCGGGGTCCCGGATGCCGTCCCCCGGGTGGAGCCACGCAGCACTAGTGGCAACCCGCCTTTCTATGAGGTGTTCGGCCGGCGCTATAAAGTTCTCTCGACGGCCAGTGGATATCGGGAGCGAGGCGTCGCCTCCTGGTATGGTCAGAAATTCCACGGGCGGAAAACTTCGAGCGGGGAGCCCTACGATATGTACGCCATGACAGCGGCACACAAGACGCTGCCGCTGCCGGCCTATGTTCGGGTGACCAGCCTGGAGAACGGCCGGAGCATCGTGGTCAGAGTCAACGACCGGGGACCATTTGTCGACAACCGATTGATCGACCTGTCGTACGCAGCGGCCGTCAAGCTGGACATGATCGGATCGGGAACGGCGATGGTGCAGGTGGAGGCTATCGATCCGGCAGGGGCAGCACGTCCGGTCAAGATCGCCGCGGAACCGCCGCCCGGAGATGCCATGTTCGTCCAGGCCGGCGCGTTCCGCTCGCGGCAGAACGCTGAATCTCTGGCCGAACGGATCAAATCCGAGGCTCCAGGCATACCGACCGTGTTCGTGCTCGAGGATCGGGCGGGGAACGACCCGATCTACCGGGTGCGGATCGGCCCGATCGCGGGGGTCGAGGATTTCGATCGGGTCGTGGATAAGATGACCATGATCGGCGTTCCCGACGCGTATCTGGCACTGGATTGACGTCTACTTTTCAGTCAATCCAGCCGTTAAACTTGGCGCCCGTCCGCAAATTGCTCACCTATCCGAACTTTGAAGGATTCCGATGCTGAAAAGATCAAGCGTCTTGGTGGCGTTTTACACTCTACTCGCACTCGCTGCTACGGCGACGGCAGCGACGCCGACACCCGCGCCGCCCGACGTGCAGGCCGAATCGTACCTGGTGGTCGACTATTACAGCGGCGCGACGCTGGCCGAGAAGGACCCGGATCAGCAGGTGGAGCCGGCGAGCATTACCAAGGTCATGACTGCATATGTGATCTTCAAGGAGATCGAGGCTGGCAATCTTTCCCTGGAGGACATGGTCACCGTCAGTGAGAACGCCTGGCGCAAGAGCATGGGAACGTCGCGTATGTTCCTGGAGCCCAGGACACAGGTCCCTGTTCAGGAGATGTTGCTGGGGATGATCGTCCAATCCGGCAACGACGCCAGCATTGCCCTGGCCGAACATGTGGCAGGCAGCGAGCAGACCTTCGCCGAGGTCATGAACGCGTATGCCGAGAAGCTCGGCATGACCGGCACACATTTCACCAACAGCACGGGGCTGCCCAACCCGGAGCACTACACCACCGCCGGGGATCTGGTGCGGCTGGCAAGCGCCCTGATCACAGAATTTCCGAACTATTACCGCTGGTACTCCCAGCCCGAGTACACCTATAACGGCATCACCCAACCCAACAGGAACCGTCTCCTCAGGCTGGAGGACGGTGCCGACGGCATCAAAACCGGCTGGACCGAGTCCGCAGGGTACTGCCTGCTGGCATCGGTGGCCCGGGATGATCGACGCCTGATTTCGGTGGTGCTGAACTCCCCCAGCGAACGCGCGCGGACCTCGGCCAGCAAGGCCCTGCTCTCCTACGGCATGCGATTCTTCGAGACACATCGGCTCTACGGTGCGGGCGAGCAAGTGACTCAGGTCCGGGTCTGGAAGGGGGCAACCGAGTCCGTGGCCCTGACCACCCGCGACGATCTCTACATTACCGTGCCGCGGGGACGCTACGACGAGCTTGCGGCCGAAATCAGCGTGCAGAACCAGATCATGGCGCCCCTGCCCGGGGATGTGGCGGTCGGCACTCTCCAAATCAGCCTCGACGATCAACCGGTCGCCACTCGATCGCTCTATCCCGCTGCAACGGTCATCGAAGGCAGCCTTTGGCAGCGGATGTCGGACACGGTGCTCCTCTGGTTCGAATAGCCCATGGCAGACGTGCAGGACAGCGAAGAGTCACTGATCGATTTCCCGTGCGAGTTCCCGGTAAAGATCATGGGCCGCACCGGAGATGATTTCGAGGGCCTGGTGTTTGAAATCGTCAAGCGGCATGCGCCGGAAATCGGACTCGACAACCTGTCCGTCAGGGCGAGTCGTGACGGTAATTTTATTGCCGTCACGGCGATAATCGTTGCCCGCAGCCGCCGACAACTGGACGACCTCTACGAGGAACTCAGCACCCACGAACGTGTCTTGATGGCGCTATGAAGACACCGAGTCCTGCGCTGATTCGCCATCTGGGCCTGGTGGAATACGAACCCACGTGGCGCCGCATGCAGTCCTTCACCGATGATCGGACCGCCGCAACCACGGACGAACTCTGGTTCCTGCAGCATCCACCGGTCTTCACCATGGGTATGAACGCCAGCCGCGAGCACCTGCTGATGCCCGGCGATATACCGGTCGTGCAGATTGATCGCGGTGGCCAGGTGACCTACCACGGACCCGGTCAGCTGGTCGTTTACCCGCTTCTGGACCTGGAGCGCGCGGGCTTGGGCGTCCGCCAACTGATATGCGCCCTCGAGCAGAGCGTCATCGATCTTGCGGGAAGCCTGGGAATTGAGGCGTATGGGCGGCGTGACGCACCCGGGGTTTACGTGGATGGCAGCAAACTGGCCAGCATTGGCCTGAGGATTCGAAAGGGCTGTAGCTACCACGGGATGGCATTGAACGTGGACCTTGACCTGGAGCCGTTCTCGCGGATCAACCCCTGCGGCTATCAGGGCATGCAAGTCACCCGCCTTGCTGATCTGGGCGTAAATGCGAGCCTGGAGGAAACAGCGATGCTCCTCGAGAGCTATGTGTTCAGGGCCCTGGGCCTGGAGGCTGGACGCCCGGATCGGTCAGCGCCTCCCTGAGGCGCGCCAGCCTTTCAGGGTCGCCAACGTCGGTCCAGTAACCCCCATAGATTTCACCGGAAACCTGCCCGGCGCCGATCGCGCGCTGCAGAAGGGGCGCGAGCGGGAATCGACCGGCCCGGCAGCCCTGGAAAAGCCCGGGTCGGTAAAGGCCGATACCGCTGTAGGTCCTCGCACCCGGCCCACCGTCGCGGAGCTGTCTGCCCTCCAGGCGAAAGTCGCCACCCGGATTGTGGTCCGGGTTAGGAACCAGCACCAGATGAGCCAGGCTTTCCGTCGGACATCGGAGAACCCCCAACTGGAGATCGGTCCAGACGTCTCCGTTGACGACCAGGAAGGGCCCGTCCCCCAGCATTGGCAGCGCGCGAAAGATGCCGCCCCCCGTCTCCAGCGCCGGATAACCCTCCCTGGAGTAGACCACCTGGACCCCGAAACCGCTGCCGTCACCAACGGCCCCCGCAATCTGCTCGCCAAGCCAACCCAGATTGATGACCACCCGGTGTATTCCGGCAGCGGCAATCGACATCAGGTGCCACTCGATAAGGGCTCGGCCCGCGACTTCGAGGAGTGGCTTGGGTTTTTCGTCGGTCAGCGGTCTCATGCGCTCACCGCGACCGGCGGCCAGAATCATGGCGGCCGTCGGCGCATCGCCGGCGCCGGCGCGGTCAGACGCCCCTGATTTGTCTGATTTAATGCTCATGGACAAAACCATCCTGCCGCCGACGCCGATAAAGACGCACATTGAAGGGTGAAGGCAACTGTGCCATTTTAGCCCCACGCCAGGGCAAGGCTCGCGACAATGACAACACCACAGCGCGCGCTCGCGGTGCTTCTTCTGATGCTACCGGGACTTTCGACGGTGGCATGGGCCGTCGAAGGATGTCCGGCCCCGGTAGAAACGGTCGTTCCGGAGGAGAGCGATAACCCGCCCGTGGAATTTACCGCTGACGATGCGGAAGTCACCGCGGACGGCATCAGCCGATTCCGCGGCCGCGTTGTCGTCAGACAGGGCGCTCGGGAGCTGGAAGCCGGCCAGGTGGAATACGACGAACGGACCGGTCGCGTAAAAGTCACGGGCCGAGCAGCCTATCGGGAACCCACGTTCGAGATCAGCGCCCGCGACGGAGAATACGACGCGCGCAGCGGCGAAGCCCTTTTCTATGACGGGCGCTACGTCGTGCCTTCCCGCCCAGCCCGGGGCGAGGCGAGCGAAGTTGTCGTCTCGAGCAAGGGCAAGATTTTCCTCGAGGATGTCAAATACACCACCTGCATGGACGAGGATCCGGACTGGGAGCTGCAGGCCGAGGATCTGGAACTGAATATTCGCGAATCCCGGGGAGTGGCCCGGAGGGTCAAACTGGATTTCAAGGGCGTCCGCCTCCTCTACTTCCCGTACCTGTCCTTCCCTCTGAGCGACGATCGGAAAACCGGTTTCCTGTTGCCCGAGTTTCGCAATTCCGATCGATCCGGCACGGAGTTTCAGGTGCCCTTCTACTGGAACATTGCCCCCAACCAGGATGCCACGCTGACCCCCCGCTGGATGTCGGACCGGGGCCTGCAGCTGCTGAACGAGTATCGCTATCTCACACGACGATCTTTCGGCCAGGCCAACGTGGAGTACCTGCCCAGCGACGACAAATATGGTGAGGACCGTTATTTCTCCAGCTGGCGGCACCTGACGCGATACCAGACCGGCTGGCGCACGTCCGTCGATATCAAGGACGCCTCCGACAGGGAATATCTCGAGGACCTGGGGTCCAGCGTCTCCGACACGAGCCAGACGCACCTGTTGCGCAATGTAGAAGTGTCGTACCTGGGAACTCACTGGAACTTCGTCGCCCGGGCTCGCAATTACCAGACCATCGATGTGGACGTAACCGACGAGGACAAACCGGCAGACGCGTTGCCCCAATTGCTGTTGTCCGGCAACTGGGACGATGGCCCTCTCGGCTTCAGCTACGGATTCAACAGCGAGCTGGTCAGCTTCGATCGGGACACGGGCGTGGACGGTGTTCGACTGTCGATGCAGCCTACCGTCAGCCTGCCGGTCGAGGGGCCCGGCTATTTTTTCGTGCCCGCGGTTTCATGGCGCCTCACCGAGTACGATCTGGAGAAGGAGGGTGACTTGGGGAACGACCAGCCGTCCCTGGAAACTCCTATCGCCAGCGTGGACGCAGGCCTGGTCTTCGAGCGCGAATCGAAGACAGGGAAATATGTCCAGACGCTACAGCCCCGGATGCTTTACGCTTACATCCCCTACCGCAATCAGGACGACATTCCGCTATTCGATTCGGGAGAACCCGATTTCAACTATGTCGAGCTGTTCCGGCCCAACCGCTTTGTCGGCGGCGACCGGGTCGGTGACACCAGCCAGCTCAGCGTGGGCGTGACGACCCGACTGCTGGCATCGGCAACCGGCAGGGAATTCCTCAGAGCGACGCTGGGACAGGCCTTCTATTTCGACGACCGCCGCGTGACCCTGCCGGATGGCGAAGGAGACAACAGCAATCAGTCCGACGTGGTCGCCGAACTCGGACTGGACATTTTCAAGAACTGGGCCGCGAATCTTGGATATCACCGAGACGTCAGCGACAACGAGACCCGACTGGCGGAGGTCCGGCTCCAGTACCGGCCCGCAAGCAACAAGGCGGTCAATGCCTCCTACCGCTACCGACCGGGGATCCTCGAACAGGCGAGCCTGTCGGTTGGTTGGCCACTGATGCAGAAATGGAGCGTTTTCGGCGCTATCGACTACTCGCTGCGAGATGAAACGACGCTTGATCGAATGGTCGGCCTGCAGTACGAGAGCTGCTGCTGGGCCGCCCGGATCGCGTCGAGCCGCCAGGTCAGCAATCGAGACGGTTCCAAGGACTCGGCGATCATGCTGCAGCTGGAATTCAAGGGCCTGGCAGGGCTCGGGAGCAACGCCCGAAACCGGTTCGAGCGTGATATCCTAGGGTACTCCGTCTACGAATAATTCCTTCGGATCATGCGAGTAATCCTCATTGCGATCATCGCCTTCGGGGCGGTTCATAGTGCGGCTGCACAGTCACCGCCAGCCCTGAGCAACACAGGTGCATTGCTGGACCGCATTGTGGCCGTCGTCAACGAGGGCATCATCCTGAAAAGCCAGATGGATGATAAGGTTCGTGTCATCACCAGCCAGCTTCGCGAGCAGGGCAACCCGCTGCCGCCACCCGAGGCCATCGAGCAGCAGGTGCTGGAACAGCTCATCGTTCAGGAGGTTCAGCTGCAGCGGGCCCGAAGGCTCGGGATTCGGATATCCGACCAGATGCTCAACGGAACCCTGCAGCGCATCGCAGAGAGGAACGGCCTCACGCTGACTGAGCTCCCGGCGGCTCTGCAGGCACAGGGCATCGATTACGCCCGTTACCGGGAAGACGTGCGCAACGACATGATCCTGGACGGATTGCTCCAGCGCGACGTGATCGCCCGGATCTCGGTATCCGAGCGGGAAATAGAACGCTTTCTCGAACGCCAGGAGTCCAGTGCCGGCGATCAGATCGATTACGATCTGTCCCATATCCTGGTGGCGATCAATCCGTCCGCACCGGCCGAGGAAGTGGCGACAGCCGAACTTCGCATCAAGGACATCGAGCGCCAACTCCAGGACGGCGCTGATTTCGCCGAACTGGCTGTCACACTATCGGACGGCCAGAACGCTCTGCAGGGCGGCAAGCTGGGCTGGCGCAAAGGGGCTCAGCTCCCGGCCGTGTTCTTCGACGTGGTGCGCGACATGAAACCCGGCGAAATATCTCCGCCGATCCGCAGCCCAAGCGGCTTTCACATCCTCAGGCTGGATGATGTTCGTGGCACCGAGCGGGTTGTGCAGCTTCAGCACCACACGCAGCATATCCTCCTGCGACCGGACGAGATCCTTGACGACAGTGCGGTGAAATCCAAGCTCTCACGCATCCGGGATCGGATCGTGAAGAACGGAGAGGATTTCTCGGACGTGGCCCGGCTGGAGTCAGATGATCCCGGTTCGGCGCCGACGGGAGGGGACCTGGACTGGAACGCGCCCGGGACGTTCGTCCCTGAATTCGAGGAAGTGGTCGCGTCGCTCCAGCCCGGGGAAATCAGCGAACCCTTCCGGACGGAATTCGGGTGGCACATCGTCCTGCTGGTCGACCGGCAGGAACGTGACACGACGGATGAAGTCCGAAGGATGCGAGCCATCGATGCCATCCGCGCCAGCAAGCGAGAACAGGAGACGGAGATCTGGCTGCGTCAGCTACGCGACGAGGCCTACGTTGAAGTGCGCGGCTGACGCCTGCATTTTCCCGCCCTGCTCGCCATGACTGCCAGTCGCCCCGTTATCGCCCTGACACCGGGCGAACCTGCGGGTGTCGGCCCCGACCTGGCACTGGCTGTTGCCTGTCAGCCTTTTGACGGAGCCATGGTCGTCGTCGGTGACGCCGAAATGCTTGCGCATCGTGCCCGACAGCTTGGTTTGGAGATAAAGATCGAGCCCGTCCCGGGTGCTCTCCCGGGACACCAGCCGGGACGCGTTTTCGTGCATCACATTCCTCTGCAGGCGGCGGTGGAATGCGGTCGCCCGGATCCGCGCAATGCCGCCTCTGTTGTAAGTTGCCTCGACGAGGCTGCACTGGCTTGCCTGCAAGGCAGATGGCATGCCATGGTCACCGGCCCCGTGAACAAGGCGATCATCAATGACGGCGGAATCCCGTTCACGGGACACACGGAGTACCTGGCCCGGCTGACCGGCGCCGAACTCCCGGTGATGATGCTGGCGACAGAGACTCTGAAAGTTGCGCTCACCACCACTCATCTGCCGCTCGCCCGCGTGCCGGAAGCGATTACACGGACACGCCTGATTCGGACCCTCGAGATTCTGCATCACGATCTGCGAGAGCGGTTCGATATCGATGAGCCGAGGATACTGGTGTGCGGCCTCAATCCACATGCGGGCGAAGGCGGCCACCTGGGACACGAGGAAATCGATGTCATCGAGCCGGCGCTGAAGGACGTTCACGAACTCGGTATCGACGCCCGGGGTCCGTTGCCAGCGGACACCGTTTTTACTCCCGGTCGCCTCGCTTCAGCAGACGCGGTCCTCGCCATGTATCACGATCAGGGCCTGCCGGTTCTCAAATACGCCGGTTTCGGAAAAGCCGTCAACGTGACTCTGGGCCTGCCGATTATTCGAACGTCCGTGGACCACGGCACGGCGCTGGACATTGCCGGCACGGGCAAGGCCGAGGCCGGCAGTCTCATCGCGGCGATGACCATGGCGGCCCGGATGGCGGAATCGGCGGCACCTTGAGCCACCGCCCCCGCAAGCGCTTCGGTCAACACTTCCTGCACGATCCCTTTGTGATCGGAAAGATTATCGATGCCGTGAACCCGCAGCCGGGCCAGACGGTGGTCGAGATCGGCCCCGGGCAGGGGGCTATCACGCTGCCACTGCTCGAACGGCTGGGTAGCCTGCAGGCCGTCGAGCTGGATCGGGACCTGGCCCGGGGCCTGGAGGTCCGGTGCGCTGGCCACGGTCGACTCGTCATACACTGCGCCGATGCTCTGCGTTTCGATTTCTCCCGCCTGGCCCCGCCGGAGGGACGCCTCCGACTCGTGGGCAACCTCCCGTACAACATATCGACGCCCTTGCTGTTCCATTTGCTGGAGCAGCGAGAGTGCATAGACGATATGCACTTCATGCTTCAGAAAGAGGTCGTGGCACGGATGGCTGCCAGGACCGGGACGAAACAGTACGGTCGGCTGACAGTGATGCTGGCCGCTTTCTGTCGCGTCGAATCCCTGTTTCACGTCGGGCCCGGGGCCTTTCGCCCTCCCCCCCGGGTAGACTCGTCGGTGGTGCGCCTGAGTCCCTGGCGAACACCGCCTTTCAACGTGGGCGACGGACAGGCTTTCGCAGCACTCGTCAATCGGGCCTTCTCGATGCGCCGCAAAACCCTGAAAAACGCCCTCAAGGGGATGCTGGCCGAATCAGGCATTATGGCCGCCGGCGTGGATCCCGGCTGCCGCGCGGAGACCCTCGACCCTGCCACATTTGCGGCTCTGGCCCTTCAGCTCGGCACGCTCCGCGACGACGGTTGAACGGCAAGCTGCCCTATACTCTAATCAGGATGCCGCAAGTACCAACAAGACAAGGGAGGAATTCCCATGGCCGACTACAAGAGTGTGCTCGTCGCCGTCGATCTAACGGAGCACAGTGACATCGTCGTGCGCCGGGCCATAGCGATCGCTCGCGCCTTTGGCGCACGTATCAGCCTTCTGCACGTAGTCGAATATGTTCCCGTAGAACCCATGGGCGAGGCATTGCTGCCCGCGGTAGATATCGAAGAAGAACTGGTGGAGGGAGCGAAGCGCCGCCTGGACGACCTGGCCCGCCGCATGAATCTGGAAAAAGAGGAGCGACGGGTAGAGAAGGGAACGATCAAGGCGGAGGTGGTACGTGTCGCCAAGGAATCCGGCGCCGACCTCGTCGTATTGGGCAGCAAGGAAAGGCACGGCATCGCCGTCATGCTCAACCTGACCGAAGACACCATACTGCACGCTGCGCACTGCGACGTGCTGGCGGTCCGCATCACCGGCTGATCCCGGAGGCCCCGGATTGATGAATCAAGAGCACGGCATCCGTGTCCAGGTAAGCACGGCCTATGTCCCGGAACAATCCGACGTCGAACACGGCCGTTTCGTTTTCTCCTACACGATTACTATCCTGAACGAGGGAGCCCGACCTGCCCAGTTGGTCAGCCGCCACTGGATCATCGCCGACTCGGACGGGCGAGAACAGGAGGTCCGCGGGGAAGGCGTGGTGGGAGAGCAGCCACTGCTCCGGCCCGGAGAAGGTTTCCGGTACACCAGTGGTGCCGTGCTCGAAACCCCCGTGGGGTCCATGCGGGGCAGTTATCAGATGGTCGATGAGCAGGGCCGTCGCTTCGATGCGACCATCGCGCCTTTTACCCTTGCCGTTCCGGGCGCTCTCAACTGACATCCCCCATGGCCGTTTTCGCCATCGGAGACGTGCAGGGCTGTTACGACGAGCTTTGCAGGCTGCTCGATAAGCTGGATTTCGATCCGGGACGGGACCGCCTCTGGTTCACCGGTGATCTGGTCAACCGGGGACCGAAATCACTCAAAGTCTTGCGCTTGGTTCACGAGCTTGGCGACAGCGCCGTTACGGTGCTGGGCAATCACGACCTGCATCTGCTGGCGGCGGCAGAACACCCCGTTCGGCGTCGCTCCAAGGACACCTTGAACAAGATTTATGGAGCGAAGGACCATCCGGAGCTGCTCGACTGGCTGCGGCATCGCCCGATGATGCATTACGACAAGAAACTCGACTTTGTTCTGGTGCATGCGGGTCTTTCTCCCCAGTGGGACCTCGCAACGGCGCTGGCCGCTGCCGCGGAACTGGAGCATGTGCTGCGAAGCGACCGCTACCAGAAGTTTCTCAGGCGGATGTACGGCAACGAGCCCAACCGATGGTCACGCAAACTCAAGGGCTGGAGCCGTCTCAGGTACATCACCAACTGCTTCACTCGCATGCGCTACTGCGACAGGAACGGCCGACTTGAGCTGACCCGGAGCGGGCGACCCGGACATCGAGACAGGAAGTATCTCCCCTGGTTCCGGGTGCCGGATCGGGAGAACAAGAAACTCCGGATCATTTTCGGTCACTGGTCCACACTCGGCGCGGTCAAGGACAAGAACATCTTTCCCCTGGATACCGGGTGCGTCTGGGGTGGCTCCCTCACTGCCCTGCGGCTGGATGGGGATGTGCCAAAACGCATCGGTCGCCGCTGCAAGCAGGCCCAGAAGCCGCGCTGACAGTGCGCCGCCGTGCTTGGGCTAGAATAGCCGGGACACCTCATCGGACCCGCAAATTATGAAGATCGACATGCATGGACAACGTGCGCTGGTCTGCGGCGCCAGTCGCGGCATCGGGCGAGCCACGGCGATCGGCCTGGCGGAGGCCGGCGCGGAGATCATTGCGGCCGCCCGGGACGAGCAGCGTCTTCGGGAATTGGTCGCCGCCCTGCCAGGCTCTCCGGAGCGGCGCCATATACCCCTGGCGGTGGATTTCGGCGACGGCGAGGCGCTCCGGGAAGCGTTATCGGATGCCGTCGGCGGCGGTCCCATTCAGGTTGTTGTCAACAATTCCGGGGGGCCGCCGGCGGGGCCGGCCTGTGACGCCGCTCCGGAAGATTTCGAATCCGCATTCCGCCAACACCTGGTGGCCGATCAGATGATTCTGCAGGCCCTGGTGCCGGGCATGAAAGAGGCCGGTTACGGTCGAATCGTCAATATCATATCTACCTCGGTCAAGGAACCGATCCCCGGCCTCGGCGTCTCCAACACGATTCGCGGTGCGGTGGCGAGCTGGGCAAAGACGCTGGCTCGGGAACTCGGCCCATTCGGGATTACGGTGAACAACGTCCTCCCCGGTTTCACCGCTACCGAGCGGCTGGATTACATTTTCCGCCAGAGGGCGGAGGTCGCGGGTCAAAGCTACGAAGCGATCCGCGACCAGGCCCTGGCCCTGGTGCCGGCCGGCCGGTTTGCCGCCCCGGAGGAGATCGCCGCGGCTATCGTGTTCCTCGCATCCCCGGCCGCGGCATACATCAACGGAGTCAACCTGCCGGTGGACGGTGGGCGAACGGGCAGCCTGTGAATCGGGCGCGCATCAGGATAGAAAATTTTATCGGTGGACAGATGCGGCCGCCCTCGGGGGGCGGCTACCTGGACGATTACGAGCCGGCCACTGGCAAAATCTACGCCGAACTGCCCGAATCGACCGATTCCGATCTGGAGATGGCAGTCGAGGCGGCACGGGGAGCCTTTCCCGCGTGGAGCAGCGCCCCGGCGGAATTTCGGGCTGCCGCCCTGAGGAGACTGGCCCGAGCCATCGGCGAGAGAGCCGAAGAATTGGCGCGCGCCGAAACCATCGACAACGGAAAACCCATCTCGGTCGCGGAGAACGTGGATATCCCGCGCGCCGCGGCGAATCTACAGTTCTTTGCCGCCGCAGCAACTCAGTTCTCCAGCGAAGCCCACATCACCGATTCGACCACGCTCAACTACACCCTGCATCAGCCAGTCGGGGTCGTGGGCTGCATTTCGCCGTGGAATCTGCCGCTCTACCTGTTCACATGGAAGATCGCGCCCGCACTGGCTGCCGGAAACTGCGTGATCGGCAAACCTTCGGAAGTGACCCCGATGACGGCCTGGCTGTTTTCTCAAATCTGCCTGGAGGCGGGTCTGCCGCCGGGGGTCTTGAACGTGCTCCACGGCAGCGGACCGGTCGTCGGCCAGTCGATCGTGGAACATCCCGAGATCCGCGCCATCTCGTTCACCGGAGGCACAGCGACGGGCGGTATTCTGGCCCGTACTGCCGCGCCTTTGTTCAAGAGACTGTCGCTGGAACTGGGCGGCAAGAACCCGAGTCTTGTTTTCGATGACTGCAACATGGGTCAGGCGCTCGAGGGCGTGCTGCGGGCCGCCTACTCAAACCAGGGGCAGATCTGCCTGTGTGGATCGCGGATCCTGGTGCAGCGGTCCATATTCGAGCGCTTCCGCGACGACCTGGTTGCCCGCATCCGGACCCTGCGGATTGGCGACCCCCTGGACCGGGACACCGATCAGGGCGCCGTGGTTTCGGCCCCCCACTTCGACAAGATTCTTTCGCGCATTCGTATCGCCGTTGAGGAGGGCGGCGATATTCTCTGCGGGGGGCGCGCGGTTTCGCCCGACTCACCGCGATGTGCAGCCGGCTGGTTCGTGGAACCGACGCTGATCCAGGGCCTGGAACAGGGCTGCACCACCAACCAGGAGGAAATCTTCGGGCCCGTGGCCACAATCGCGCCTTTCGACGATGAAGAAGATGCTATCGCCCTGGCGAACGGCACCCGATATGGTCTGGCGGCCTCCCTCTGGAGCCGGGATGTCGACCGCTGCCACCGGGTCGCGCAGCGCCTCCAGGCCGGCCTGGTCTGGGTCAACTGCTGGATGGTCCGCGACCTTCGAACGCCCATGGGCGGCATGAAGGATTCGGGCGTGGGTCGCGAGGGGGGCATGGATGCCATGCGGTTCTTCACGGAGGCCAAGAATATCTGCATCAGTACGCGACAGGGTGATCAGAATGACTAAGCCAGAAGGCATCACCAGGGCGCAGCGAGCACCGGAGCCGGTGGGTAGATATCCCCACGCAAGGCAGGTGGGCAATCTGCTGTTCCTATCCGGAATCGGTCCGCGGGTTCGTGGCAGCACGCAGATCCCGGGGGTTCGTCTGGACGCCCATGGCTGCGTGGTCGCGCGTGATATCGCGGCTCAGTGCCGTTCGGTGTTCGACAATGTCCGCCATGTGCTGGAAGAGGCTGGATCGTCCTGGGAACGCCTGGTTGACGTGACGGTCTTCCTTACCCACATGGAGGAGGACTTCGAAATCTATAACCGGATATATGCCGAGTATTTCCGTGACAACCAGCCCTGCCGCACCACCGTGGAAATCAAAAGCTTGCCTACACCGATCTCCATCGAGCTCAAGTGCATAGCGACTATCGGAGAGTGACGCCGTGGAACCGATGAAGACATTCAATTTCATGAAGTGGATCGATGATCATCGCGATCGACTCAAGCCACCGGTGTGCAACCAGGTCGTATTCGAGAACTCCGAGTTTATCGTCATGGTCGTCGGCGGTCCCAACAGCCGCACCGATTACCATTGGGATCCGGGCGAGGAACTGTTCTACCAGATCGAGGGCGACATGCTTCTGAAAACGGTCCAGAACAACCGTATCGTCGACGTACAGATCAACGAGGGAGAGATGTTTCTACTGCCGGCAGAGGTCCCCCATTCTCCGCAGCGCTTCGCGGGTACGGTCGGCCTCGTTATCGAACGCAAGCGATCTCCAGATGAGAACGACGGTTTCATGTGGTTCTGCGAAGCATGCGGACACAAGCTGTACGAGGAATATCTCCACGTCAGCGACATCGTGACCCAGCTGCCACCGGTGTTTGACCGCTTCTACGGAGACCCGGCCAACCTGCGTTGCAAGAAATGCGGCCACGAAATGCCACCGCGGGCCTGAGCCCCGTCGATAGAACCCTCATGCTGAAAATCGACATACACACCCACATTCTGCCGCCGGACTGGCCGAATCTGCAGGAACGGTACGGCTACGGGGGATGGGTCCAGCTCGAGCGGCACGGCACGGGCTGCGCTCACATCACGCTGGACGGGAACTTTTTCCGCTCCGTGGACGCGAACTGCTGGAACCCGTCGATACGGCTGGATGACTGCGCCCGGCACCGCGTGGGAGTACAGGTCCTGTCGACGGTGCCCATCATGTTCAGTTACTGGGCCAAGCCGTCGGACACCCTGGATCTGGCCCGGCTGCTCAATGACCACATCGCGGGAGTCTGCGCCGAGTATCCTCAGCGCTTTGTCGGGCTGGGCACGGTGCCGATGCAGGACCCGGATGTGGCCATCGCCGAGATGGAGCGGTGCGTGCGCAGCCTCGGGCTTGCCGGGATCGAAATTGGTTCCCACGTCAACGGCATGAACCTTGACCATCCCAGGGTGTTCCCGGTACTGGAGGCCGCCGAGGCGCTGGAGGCCGCCGTTTTCGTGCATCCGTGGGAAATGCTCGGCCGGGAGCGAATGGAGAAGTACTGGCTGCCGTGGCTCGTCGGCATGCCGGCGGAGACTTCGCTGTCTATCTGCTCGATGATCTTTGGCGGCGTCTTCGAAAAGCTGCCTCGGCTGCGCATTGCCTTCGCCCACGGCGGCGGGGCATTCCCGGCGACCCTGGGTCGAATCGAACACGGATTCAACGTGCGTCCGGATCTTTGCGCCGTCGACAACGAGCACAATCCGCGGGACTACCTCGGGCGTTTCTACGTGGATTCGCTGGTACACGATGCCGCCATGCTGAATTACATGATCGGCCTCATGGGCGCCGAATCCATCGCCCTGGGCAGCGACTACCCGTTTCCCCTGGGCGAGCAGATCCCGGGCAGCCTGATCGAGTCGATGGACCTGGAGGCGAAGGTCAGGGATCGATTGCTGGCGGGCACGGCACTGGAGTGGCTGGCCCTGGACCGGGAACGCTTTCTGTGATCGAGATCCACATCACGGTGGATGGCTGCCGGTACCGGGTCAACGCCGACGCGGTCACCGACGTCTCGCTTCCGCTGGACTTCCATGGCGGGCAACCCCGACATTTTGGCGCCCCGCCGGCCAGTGCAAGACCGCTCAGGAGCAATGGGTTCGTCGGGGACACGCGTGCAGGCGGCAGCTGCAATTGCGAGGTGCTCACCCTGATACCCCATTGCAACGGCACTCATACCGAGTCCGTCGGCCATGTGATCTCCGGGGCGACCAGCGTCGCCGCTCTGGCCACCGAAGGTCTGATACCGGCGCTGCTGCTGAGTGTCCCCACGCGGCATGCGGAAAGCTGTGCCGAGAGCGCCGATCCGCTGCCGCTGCCGGGGGACAGGCTGGTGACCGCTGCAGCGCTCCGGGAGGCAGCAGAACGGGCCGGTAACTCTCCGCAGGCTGGCCTGGTTATCCGTACTCTTCCCAACGACGAGGGCAAGCGCTCCCGCGACTACGGCGCAGGTGACCTGCCACCCTACCTGAGTACCGAGGCCGCCGACCTCATCGTCTCCTGGGGTGTCCGGCACTTGCTCGTCGATCTGCCCTCTTTGGACCGGACTCATGACCAGGGGCGGCTCACTGGGCACCGTCGATTCTGGGGACTGTCGCAGACGGGCGTATCGACCACCGTGGCCGAAAGAGCAGACGCAACGATTACGGAGATGATATTCGTGCCCGACGCGGTAGCCGACGGTCTGTACGCTCTGAGCCTGCAGATAGCGCCCTTCGTCACGGACGCCGCGCCCTCGCGGCCCCTATTGTTCGCGCTGGAGGCTACATGAGCGATCTGGCCGGGCTGGCGGCACGTCTCGATCGGGAGGACGAACTGGCGGATTTCCGTCAACGATTCCACCTGCCGCCGGGGCCCGACGGCACACCCGCGGTGTATCTGTGTGGAAACTCTCTGGGACTGCAACCCCGGGGCGTGGCATCTGTGGTCCGGGACCTGGTCGAGGACTGGCGGACCCTGGCGGTCGAAGGCCATTTTCGGGGACGGAGACCCTGGATGCCTTACCACGAGCAGTTTGCTACACCGTTGGCCGCGATGACCGGCGCCCATCCGCTCGAAGTCGTCTGCATGAACACGCTGACCGTCAACCTGCACCTCATGATGGTCAGCTTTTACCGTCCGTCGCCGGAACGCTTCCGGCTGCTGATCGAGAAGCCGGCTTTCCCCTCGGACCGCTATGCGGCCGAGTCCCAGGCGCGCTTCCACGGACTCGATCCCGCCGACGCGTTGATTGAGATCGGCCCCCGGGAAGGAGAATCGGCCATCCGGGAGGAAGACGTTCTCCAGATTATCGAAAGCGACGGCGACTCCATCGCCCTCGTCCTTCTGCCCGGCGTCCAGTACTACAGCGGGCAGCGTTTCGACATGCAGACGATCACGGCGACCGCCCGGGCCCGCGGATGCCGAGTGGGCTGGGATCTGGCGCATGCCATCGGCAACGTGCCCCTGTCTCTGCACGACTGGAACGTGGATTTCGCCGTCTGGTGCAGCTACAAGTACCTGAACGGAGGCCCCGGCGCGATCGCTGGCTGTTTTGTCCACGAACGTCACGGGACCGAGTTCGACCTCCCGCGTTTCGCAGGATGGTGGGGGCACGACAAGGACACCCGTTTCACCATGGGTCCGGAATTCGTGCCCTCTCAGGGCGCGGAGGGCTGGCAGCTCTCCAATCCCCCGATCCTGTCCATGGCGCCCCTGATCCCGTCGCTGCAGATTTTTCTCGAAGCGGGCATGAACCGGCTGACCGACAAATCGCGGCGCCTGACCGGGTGGCTCGAAGAGCTCGTCCGGGCGCGTCTTGCCGACCGGATCGAGATCCTGACGCCCGCAATTCATGAGCGGCGCGGCTGTCAGCTGTCACTGCGGGTGAAATCCGGTCGGGGGACCGGCCGCGAGGTTTTCGAGCGGCTGACGGATGGCGGCGTCGTGGTGGACTGGCGCGAACCGGACGTGATTCGGGCGGCACCGGTCCCACTCTATAACTCCTTCGACGACGTCCAGAAATTCGTCATTCGCCTGCAGGAAGCACTCTCGTGAGCGAGACCGCGACCGTCGTCGTTGGCGCCGGACTTGCCGGTTCCCTGATGGCGATCTTCCTGGCACGCCGGGGTTACGCGGTCACACTGCTCGAGAAACGTGCCGATATGCGGCGGACATCCCTGCCGGCGGGCCGCTCGATCAATCTCGCGCTGGCCAACCGGGGCTTGAAGGCGCTGCGAAGCGTTGGCCTGGAGGAGCGGGTCCGCGAACTCCTGGTGACCATGCGTGGCCGGATGATCCACGACCCAGAGGGCAGAACGGATCTGCAGCCCTACGGTCAGCGGCCGTGGGAAGTGATTTACTCGATCTCGAGACCCGGGCTCAATGCCCTGCTGCTCGACGAGGCCGAGGCGGCGGGCGTGGACCTTCGATTCCGCCACCAGTGCACACAGGTGAACCTGGAGGAAGGCATGCTGGCGTTCCGGGACGAAGCAGGGGAACGGACGGTCGAGCTGCCGCTTAAGCGCTGCATCGCCGCCGATGGCGCCGGATCGATCCTCAGGGAGTCCCTGATGAGGAGGCCCGACTTCCACTGCACGATCGACTGGCTGGCGCACGGCTACAAGGAACTCTGCATTCCGGCCGACTCGGACGGAGGTTACCGGATCGAGCCCGAGGCTCTGCACATCTGGCCCAGGGGGGGCTTCATGCTTATCGCCCTTCCGAATCTGGACGGCAGCTTCACGGTGACGCTTTTCCTTCCCAATGAGGGTGACCCGGGTTTTGACCGGCTGGATACACCGGCGCGAGTTCGTGATTTTTTCCAGGCATGGTTCCCGGACGCCGCAGCGCTCATCCCCGACCTAGAGGCGGCCTTTTTCGACAACCCCACCGGACCGCTGGGGACCGTCCGCTCATCTCCGTGGCACCTGGACGACAAGCTCTGCCTCGTCGGGGATGCGGCCCACGCCGTGGTCCCGTTCCACGGCCAGGGCATGAACGCGGCATTCGAGGACTGTCTGGAGATGGACGTCTGCCTGGAGGAAACGCGCGGCGACTGGGCCGAGGCGTTTCAGCGATTCTTCGAGCGGCGGAAACCGAACGCTGAGGCAATCGCCGATATGGCAATCGAAAACTACACGGAAATGCGGGCCTCGGTGATCGATCCGAAGTTCCTACTGAAAAAAAAGCTTGCCTTCGAACTGGAGCGTCGCCAACCGACGCGCTTCGTGCCCCGGTACGCCATGGTCATGTTCCGTGATGACATCGGATATGCCGAGGCCCGGTCGCGTGGCCGAATTCAGCTGCGCATCATGGAGTCTGCTATCGAGGGCAAGGAGCAACTCGATGAAATCGATCTGGACTCGGTGGAGCGCGAGGTGCTGGAGACCCTGCCCGCGATGAGAGCCCGGACAGAATCATAGAATCGGGCGTCATAAACTACCCCCTGTCCCGGAGAGACCTGCCGATGGATATTTCGATCTGGTGCGTGTTTGCCGCATTCCTGCTGATCTATATGACAAGACTGCCGGTGGTGCTGGCCACGCATCGGCAGGAAGGGTATGTGGAGCTCGCCAACCCGCGGGAACAACAGGCTCGCCTGAAAGGCGTCGGCAGTCGTGCCCAAGCGGCCCATCAGAACACGATCGAGGCCTTCGCGCCCTTCGCTGCCGCTATCTGGACAGCATATTACGGAGGCGCTGATCCCGCCATCAGAGACGCGCTCGCCATGACATTCGTAGCGGCGCGGATGCTTTATGTTGCGGCCTACCTTGCCGATCTGAATCCCTGGCGTACGCTGATATGGACGGTCGGAATGCTGTGCGTCGTGGGCTTATTCCTGGCGCCCCTTTATTGAAACCGACCTCAATCCTTGCCATATCCATCCAGCAAAGAAAGAATCTGCATCGTCCTCAACGCGAGACCCCGGCCCGTGGCGAGACCTCGGACGGGTTAAAATCCATTTGCCAATGCCGATCGATCCCACACAGCGCAACCAGAATTACGAGCGACGCGTCGTCTATCTCAAGCTGAGAAAGACCGGCGGCACCACCCTGGCGTCATCGATTCTGTTTCCTTATTGCATCAAACACGGATTGAGTTACATGGACCCCATCGACTGGTGGGCCGTCCATCCGAGGCTGGTGGCCGGAAATCAGTTTCACATGATGTTCCGGCACTTCCCCGATTACCCACAACCATGGGCCAGGGCCTGGCTGAGTGACGTGATAGGAAGATACCGACTTGTCACAATCTTGCGTGAGCCCGTCAGCCGTGTGCTATCGGACTTCAACCACCTGAATCATTACTCGCGAGAGATGACCTTTCGCCAGTACATGGACATCCATCACGAGCGAAACCACCAATCTCACTGGCTCGGTTTCGATGGTCGCGATCCGGATTTCATCAAGAAAAACTTCTCCGCAGTGGGAATAACCGAGAAATTCGACGAGAGCATGCTTCTCTTCCGATACTGCCTGGGCCTGCCGCTGGAGGATATTCTTTACGTAAGACAGCGCAGCGACATCACGAAAAGATCCAACATCTCCGACCTGAGTCCGGAGGCGATTGAGGAAATAAAGGACGCCAATTGGCTCGACGTCAGACTATACGAGCAGGCGGTATCGGCAGTGGCCAGTCACATAGAAAAGATATCGGAGTTCCATCAGGAGCTGGCTTTGTATCAGGCCGCCCTGAAGGATTACCGGCATCCGCTGTGGTCCAGGCGAGGGTCGTTTCCGATCGGTTACACGGCGAGGTATGTGTGGTCTGAGTTCGACGCCGAGAATGCTCGGGTGAGAGATCTTCGCGAGCTGCCGGGCTGAACCGCGACATTCTCGCTGCCCCACGGACAACTTAAGTGTCGAATCAGATTTCCTCGTCGCCAACGGGGTCACGGGACCATCCGGGGCTTTGGGGCTTCTGACCCCCGATTTCGGGGCAGCCCGTCAAGGAAGGCGGAGACGCCTTCGAGATAGGTCCGCTCATCCCGCAGGTGGGCATCATTGTGAGACCCGCGCAATTCAAGAAACGTGCGGGGTTCACTCGCAGCGGCAAAAATTTCCTGGCCGTGGTGAAAAGGGATGATTTCGTCATCTCGGCTGTGTATCACCAGCACCGGACAGGGCGCATCCCCCACGTGGTCACGGGTCGCGTGGTTGACCCGGCTGAGTAACCGGACCGGAAGCCAGGGATAAAGCTCCTGGGCAATCTCCGGCACGGAAGTAAAGGAGGATTCCACAATGAGCGCGAGGGGATGCTGCTGCCCGGCCAGCCGGGACGCCACGGACGCCCCCAGGGAACGCCCGAATATCACCACGTTTTCCGGCTTGACGTCGCGCGTTCCCACAAGATATTGCCAGGCCGCCTCCGCATCGCGGTAGAGACCGGCTTCGGTGGCGCTCCCGCCGCTCTGTCCGTAGCCTCGATAATCGATAATCATCACGGACAGGCCCATGTCGTGGAACTGCCGAATGGAGTCCAGGCGGTGGGAGATGTTGCCGGCGTTGCCGTGAAAGAACAGTAGCACCCGCTCGGTGCTGCCAGGCACGAACCAGCCATGGAGAGGCACGCCGTCGCTGGCCGTGATGGCAACGTCCTCATAATCCATCCCTGCCTCGGTGGGCGTCACGGCCAGTTCCCGTCCGGGGACGTTCGGCAGATAGAGCATGCGGCTCTGCATCAGATAGACGACCGACATGAGCAGGCCGTAACCGGCAGCGACCACGACGAGGAGTTTCAGCATAGCGCGCGAACCGATTGGGACGGAAACCACATTGTCACGACCCGGAGAAATATCCTTGTCTGCGCCCAGTCATAGTTAAGTCGTGGCGCTCCGGATCTCCTCGGATTCCAGCACGGTCAGGGCCGTGGGGGGTTCCCGGGCGGACATGACCATCGCCCGGGCTACTCGGACGGCGCTGACGGGGCGAAACCGGCCCAGAGGCCCCTTCATGAGTCGCGATACCACTGACAGGACAGCGCCCCCGACTCGTTCTCCCGGACGGAACTCTTCCCGGTCTCCGGTGAGCAGAGAGGGCCGCAGGATCACCAGTGAGGGCAGTTGCAGCCGCCCGAGATCCCGCTCCGTTTCGCCCTTCACCTTCAGATAGAAGTTCCGGCTGCGGGGATCTGCGCCCAGGGACGACACCACGACCAGCGTGCGGGCACCCAGCTTCGCCGCCAGCTTTCCGAATGCGACCACGTAGTCGTGATCCACCCGGCGGAATGCGGCCCGGCTGCCTGCCTTGCCAATCGTTGTACCCAGGCAGCAGAAAGCGTCATCTACGGCATCGATATCGGATACACCGGAATCCAGATGCTCGAAATCCACGACATGTTCCCGGATAGGGGATGCCGAGAGACCAAGGCGCCTTCGATTCAGCAGGTGGACGGGGTCGTAATCCCCGGAACCACTCAGAAGTTCCGCGAGCGCGCGACCGACGAGGCCGCTTGCCCCGGCGACCAATGCGCTTTTCGTGCCCTGCCGCCCCGCGTTCAAGTCAGCGGCGTCAGCACGATCTCGACGCGGCGGTTGAGGGCGCGGCCTTCCGGCGTTTCGTTGGAGGCGATTGGCTGGGTCTGGCCCCGTCCCGTCACCACCAGGCGCTCCGGAATCACCTCACGACTCATCAGATAGTCGGCCACGCTCTGGGCGCGACGCACCGACAGCTGCTGGTTGTAGTCCGCCCGGCCGGTGCTGTCCGTATGCCCCACGACGTCCACGTAAGTTTTCTCGTAGTCGTTCAGGACAATCGCCACGGAGTCCAGGACTGCGTAGAAGCTCGAGGAGATATCCGCCGAATCGGTCGCGAAAGTCACGTTGCCCGGCATGTTCAGGATGATCTGATCGCCGCTTCGGGTCACGCTCACGCCGGTGGCGCGCAGCCGCTGGCGCAGTGCCTCGGCCTCGCGATCCATGTAGTTACCGACACCGGCGCCGATCAGGGCGCCGATGCCCGCCCCTAGGATCGTGGCCTTGCGGCTGCCACCGACCACTATGCCTGCCACAGCCCCCGCCGCGGCGCCGATGCCCGCGCCCTTGGCCGTGCGGCTGGTCTCCGGCTCGTCTGTATAGGGATTCAGCGTCTCACAGCCGCTAACGATGATCGTGGCCGCGACGAGGGTAGCGATCGCGAGACGGCAGGTCCTGTTGGAATCGGTCTTCATGGTCTGTCCTCTATCATTGCATTTCCCTGCGGGTCCCCGCCGATCGGGACTGCGCGTTACCCTCCTTCTTTTAGCCCCCTTCCGGCATCACGAATGCGCCCAGAGGTTGGAGCATCAGCGGGGCGGGAAACACCCAGGCGGGATTGGGCAAATATTCAAGCATGAGGTTGATACGCGGTACATCGCCCGCGTTGTTCACGGCATGTTGCCAGCGGTTGTTGAAATCGTAGGCCACACCAGGCGTCATCACGAACTCCACGTCACCCACGGTGTACTGGCAACTCGGACAGCGCGAGATCGCGACGTGGATGCGGTGCGCCTTGCTGGCCATCACCTGCCCGTCCACGTGCGGATTGATCACCGCTCCCGGTGGCAGGCGCACGAACAGGGCACGGGTGAGAACGCCGGTCGGCGTGGCGATGGGTTCGATCACCTTGGCAATCACGGGGAGAACCCGGGTCTGCCAGCGGAACCAGTCCGGAAAGGTGTACACGAATGTCTCGCTGTTCCGTTCCTCCATCACCGGCAGCATGGGGCGCCCGTCCCGCCCGTTTCGGCGCGCCCAGTCCAGAAGAGACTCCTGGAGCGTCTTGAAGCCCCGCTTCGAATAGGAAGGTAACCACTCGTGTCGCAGCACGATGGAGTCCGCCGAGCAGTGCGCCTGATCACCCGCCAGCGAGGCCCGACGGATGGGCCGCGCGTCCCATTCTGCGTCGGTCAGGGCGAGCAACTCGGACTGGAGTTCGGAAATCTCCAGTCTGGCCAGCTCTTTGTATGCAACGCCGATGTCCAAGAGGCCTCCGGGGGCGGGGTCGGGCGACCGAATATGTTACCGCAACCGTCCCGCCCTGCCGTTCACCGTCGACGAACCAGCTCCAGGAAGCTCAGCGCGAAGGGATTTTGGTCATCCGCCGGATGCTCGTCGCGGCCAACCTCCCGCCAATCTTCCGGCGCGGGATCGGGGAAGAAGGTGTCGCCCTCGGGGAGGGCGTGGACCCGGGTTAGAAAAATCCGGTCTGCGTCGGCCAGCGCGCCCCTGTACACACCGCCCCCGCCGATGACCATGATTTCGGTTGCGCCCCCGGCCGACGCGACATCCAGGGCTTCCTGGAGGGAGCCGACGCGCTGGCATCCGTGGGGGCAATAGCCAGGGTCTCGGGACAGCACGAGATTGAGGCGGCCGGGCAAGGCACGACCAATGGACTCATGGGTCCTGCGGCCCATGACGATTGGCTTGCCCATTGTGACTCGCTTGAAATGAGCCAGGTCTGCCGGCAAGTGCCAGGGCATCCCGCCATCTCTGCCGATCACGCCGTTCTCGGCGGCAGCGACCACCAGCGTGATCCGTGGCCGGCTGGCAGCTCGGGTCATCATTGCAATCCGCTCAAATCGAAATAGGCGCGGGGATGCTCGCAGCCGCCTCGTAGCCCTCGATGACAAAATCCTCGAAACAGTAGTCAAACAATGAGTCGGGTCGCCGCCTGAACACGAGTCGGGGCAGCGGGCCGGGTTGGCGGTTCAACTGGAGATCTGCCTGCTCCAGGTGATTCAGGTACAGATGTACGTCGCCACCGGTCCAGACGAAATCGCCCGGCTCCAGATCGCATTGTTGAGCCAGCATGCAGGTCAACAGGGAATAGGAAGCAATGTTGAACGGTACGCCCAGGAAAACATCGCAGCTTCGCTGGTAGAGCTGGCAGGACAGCCGGCCATCCCCCACCCAGAACTGGAAAAGGCAGTGACAGGGAGCCAGCGCCATCTTGCCGGCACGCACGTTGTCCTGGGGGCTGACCGACTCGTCCGGGAGGTCCGAAGGGTTCCAAGCCACGACAATGATGCGCCTGGAATCCGGGTTGCTGCGGATCTGCTCGATCACCTGGACCATCTGATCCACTGATCCGCCGTCGGGACAGGGCCAAGCACGCCACTGCCGACCGTACACGGGACCGAGCTCGCCGTCCTCGGTCGCCCACTCGTCCCAGATGCGAACCCCATTTTCCTTGAGATACCGGATATTCGTATCGCCATTCAGGAACCAGAGCAGTTCATGGACGATGGACCGCAAATGCAGCTTCTTGGTCGTCAGCAGCGGAAATCCCTCGGCCAGGTCAAAACGCATCTGGTGGCCGAACACGGACAGGGTCCCGGTGCCGGTTCGATCCTCCTTCCGGAGACCGTTGCGGCGAATGTGCGACAAGAGATCGAGGTACTGTTGCATGGTCAACCGGTGCGGGTGTCAGACGTATGGCGATAAGCCAGCAGGAGGAGGACAACGCCGCCGAGAATCATTGGACTCGACAGCACCTGCCCCATGGTGAGCCATCCAAAGGCGAGATAGCCGATGTGGGCATCCGGGATGCGCACGAATTCCACTGCAAATCTGAAGGCTCCGTAAAACAGCAGGAAGGTCCCGGACACCGCCATCCGGGGCGGTCGTCGGCCGGAATAGGTCCAGAGGATCATGAAAAGGACGAACCCTTCCAGGCAGCCCTCGTACAGCTGGGAGGCGTGCCGGGGCACCCCGTCGACCACGAAAGCCCACGGCACATCGGTGGGCTTGCCCCACAACTCACCGTTGATAAAGTTCCCCAGCCGTCCACAGAACAGTCCCAGGGGGGCCAGCGGGGCCACGAAATCCGTCATCTCGAAGAAGCTTTTGCCGATTTTTCGCCCGTAAAGCCAGATGCAGAGGATCAGTCCAAGCAGACCCCCATGGAAGGACATCCCGCCCTCCCATATCCGCAGGATGGCAATCGGGTCGTGGGTCCAGGTGTCTGCGCCGTAAAACAGCATGTATCCGACGCGTGCCCCCAAGATCAGCCCCAGGGCCGCGTAGAAAATCAGGTCGTCGACCCACTCGATTTTCCAGCCGAACTCGGGCTGGCCGGCCCGCCTCCGCGCGAGGAACCAGGCAATGGCGAATCCGACAAGGTACATCAAGCCGTACCAGCGGATCTTAAGCGGCCCGATGGCGACGGCGACGGGGTCGATCTCGGGGTAGGGAATCATGGGCGCGTAGTTTAGCAGCAGCGCCTCCCACTGGAAGCGTCCCGGAGCATATCAGGATCGCCGGAAACGGCGGTCAGGCGTCTGCCGGCAGGACGCGGCAGAATACCGCTTTGAGGTAGCGGGTCTCGGGAATCGAAGGGTGGATGGGATGATCGGCGGACTGGCCGCCGATCTCCAGCACCTGGAGCGTCCTCGATACATGACGAGCCCCACGCTGCAGCGCCACCAGCAGATCGGCCACGGGCAGATGGTGAGAGCAGCTGCAGCTGACCAGCCAGCCTTCCTTCTCCAGCAGCAACATGGCGAGTTGATTGATCCGCTGATAGGCGGCGAGGCCCTGTCTGTAATCCTTGCGGCGCTTGATAAAAGCCGGCGGGTCCACGACGATCGCGTCGAACGACCGTCCCTCGTCGCGCAGGCCTCGCAGCACATCGAATGCGTTTCCCGGGAGGCACTCCACGGGCAGCCCGAGCCGCTGACCGTCCGCCTCGACCCACTGGAGTGCCTGGGCGGAAGCGTCTACAAAGCTGGCGCGAGCGCCGCGGCTGGCGGCGCCCAGACCCCAGGCGCCGGTGTAACAGAAGACGTCCAGTACCCTGGAAGCCGGATAACGGGCGAAGCGTCGGCGGTTGTCCTGTTGATCGTAGAACCAACCTGTTTTCTGGCCGCTGTGCAGTGGCGCGCGCAACTCCAGTTCGCCATCCATCACCGGCACCGTCTCGGGCACCTCGCCCGCAGCGAGCTCCACATACTTGTCGAGTCCCTCCATATCCCGGGCGCCGCTGTCGTTACGCCACAGCACGCCACGTGGTTTCAGCACCGCTGTGACCGCATCAACGATGTCACCCTTGAGCCGCTCCATGGCCGCCGTACCGGACTGCAGCACCACATAGTCGCCGTAACGGTCGGCGACCAGGCCGGGAATACCGTCCGACTCGCCGAACAGCAGCCGGCAGAACCGGGACGGGTAGAGTCTGCGGCGCAGCGCGAGGGCCGATTTCAACCGATGCTTCAGAAACCCGGGACCGGGCGGATGGGCCGGATCCCTGCTCAGGATCCTGCCCGCAATCAGGGTGTGTGGATTCACACCGGCGTAGCCGAGGAACTGGCCACGATCGGACAACACCCGCACCAGATCGCCGGCCGAGAGGTCCTTGACCGGCGTGTGAGCAACGTCGATCTCGTTACTGTAAATCCAAAGGTGCCCGGCTCGGATCCGTCGATCCTCGCGGGGCTTGAGCCTGAGCTCGGGCAGATCGGCCATAGGGGTCATCTGGCGTCCTGAGACGTTCACCGGGCATCGGTTATAGTGTCGCAGTTTAACCGAACGTCGCCGCCATCAGACCGATTATGACTGACGCCCAGAACCGCCTCGCCGGCGAGACCAGCCCGTACCTGCTCCAGCATGCCGACAACCCGGTCCAGTGGTATCCCTGGTGCGACGAGGCCCTGGAGCTGGCGAAACGCAAAAACAAGCCGATCCTCCTGTCCATCGGATACTCCGCCTGCCACTGGTGTCACGTGATGGCGCACGAGTCGTTTGAGAATCCGGCGACGGCGGAGGTGATGAACCGCCTGTTCGTAAATATCAAGGTGGACCGGGAGGAGCGCCCCGATCTGGACAAGATCTATCAGCTGGCCCATCAGATGCTGGTTCAACGGCCCGGCGGATGGCCGTTGACCATGTTTCTCGATCCGGAGGATCTGACACCGTTTTTCGGAGGCACGTATTTTCCCGACAAGCCGCGCCATGGCATGCCCGCCTTTACCGATCTGCTCGACAGGGTCGCCGACTACTATCGGCACCACCGGGAGGACGTGGCGCGCCAGGCCGATGCGGTGCGAGACGTGTTCGCGCGGATCGGCAAGGTCGATGCCGGCGAAACCCCGCCGTTGGATGCCCAGGTGCTCCAGCAGGCTCGGGAAGCGCTCGCGGAGAATTTCGACGAGCATCATGGCGGGTTTGGTCGAGCGCCCAAGTTCCCGCATCCCACGAGCATAGAGCGGCTGCTGCGGCACTGGCGGGGCACGGCCCTGGGGGAGGAACCGGACCTCAGGGCGCTCTACATGGCGACGTCGACGCTGCAGCGTATGGCGCTGGGCGGTCTTTACGATCAGATCGGCGGGGGCTTTTGCCGATACTCGGTTGACGACTACTGGATGATCCCCCACTTCGAGAAGATGCTTTACGACAATGGCCCGCTGACGGCCCTGTACGCACAGGCCTGGGCCGTGACCAATGACCCGCTTTTCGAGCGCGTCGCGGCGGAGACGGCCGACTGGGTGATGCGGGAAATGCAATGCCCGGATGGGGGGTACTTCTCCACCCTGGATGCCGATTCAGAGGGTGAAGAGGGGCAGTTCTATGTCTGGGACCGGGACGAGATACGCGATCTCCTGGGAGAGGCGGGTTACGGCCCCTTTGCTGCCGTTTACGGCCTGGACAGAAAGCCCAATTTCGAAGGCCGATGGCATTTGCACACCTTCAGATCGCCGGCGGAGGTGGCCAACGAACTCGGCCTGGATGACGAAGAGATCGAGACCCGCCTTGCCCAAGCGCGAGCTGTTCTGCTGGCCGCGCGGGAAACACGAATCCGGCCCGCGAGGGATGAGAAAATCCTGACGGCCTGGAACGGTCTCATGATCCGCGGGATGGCCATCGCCTCACGCCATCTAAAGAGATCGGATTTCCTCGTGTCCGCTGCCGAGGCGGCTGAATTCGTTCGGAGCCGCCTGTGGCAGGGTGGCCGGCTGCAGGCATGCTGGAAGGACGGCCGAGCTCGTTTTCCTGCCTACCTGGATGATTATGCATTCATGCTGGATGGCATGCTGGAATTGCTCCAGCAGGAATGGCGCGGCGAATGGCTGTCATTTGCCGTGGATCTGGCGGAGGCGCTGCTGGCACATTTCGAGGATCAGGAGAACGGCGGATTTTTCTTTACCTCGGATGACCATGAGCAATTGATTCACCGGCCCAGGCCGCTGGCCGACGAAGCATTGCCTTCCGGTAACGGCGTGGCCGCCCAGGCTCTGGCACGACTCGGTTACCTGATCGGGGAAACGCGTTACCTGACAGCCGCCGAGCGCACCCTGACGTTAGCCGCGGCAGCGATTCGACAGATGCCCCATGCCCATTGTGCGCTGCTCAGCGCCCTGGAAGAACGCCTTCGAGCGCCCGAAATCATCATCATCCGCGGCACGCCGGAGCAGGCGGCCGAATGGCAAAGGGCAGCCAGCCTTCTCTACACGCCGGGTCGCCTTGTTTTCCTGATACCCCCTGGCGAGGCGCTTCCCGAGGCCCTCGGGGCCAAGTCGGCGTCGGCCGAAGCGGTGGCCTACATATGTCGGGGCACGGTGTGTTCCGCCCCTGTCACCTCCCTGTCTGATCTGACCCGGGCATTACGGATCTCTGCCTGACCGGGCCGCGATCAGCGCCGCCACGACGCCGCGGGCGTAATGACGCGCCTCGGGCCAGCCACTGGCGCGGGGACCGGCAACGTTCAGCACCGCGATCCTGTGCTGCGCCACAAAATGCCGGGCCAGCTCCGCCGCCTCTGGGACTGACAGGGCCTCCGCGTCCACGACAAGGCAGGGCCGTCCCTGATCGGCGCACACGTCCGCGGTCAGTCGGGTACCGCCGGTCGGTTCACCCGGGCAAAGAATAAGCGTCCCGTCGCTGTCCTCCACGTTGCGTCGGGTCCTGACCGCCGAATCGGCCTCCCGGGTGGGGACCAGCGGATATCGAGCCGGGATCCGCCCGTCCTCGGCCACGCGTCCGGCCGGACACCAGCCACCACAGGGCCAGCCACTCTCGAGCGCCGCGTCCAGGGCGCCACGATCGACGCCGGTTTGGCCCCCGCTCACGATCCTGGCCGGCCTCACGACCGGACGTAAGTGACCGTGGCCTGGGCGACCAATGTGTCCTGATCGGCGGGATGAAGCCTGACTTCGGCCACAGCGAGGCGTCTGCCGACGCTCAGCAGTTCGGCCTCGGCAATCACGTCTCCGGCTTCAGGGCGGGACAGGAAAGCGATGTTGAAGTTGCTTGTCACCGCATCCCCGGCCTCCCGGTCCATGGCCAGCAGAGCCGCGTAAACTGCGGCGTCCGCCAACATCATCATGCTCGGCCCCGACACGGTACCGCCGGGCCTCAGCTGACCACGACCTGCCTTCAATCGCAACCGGGCCCGACCCGGACCGACTGACTCCAGATGCAGCCGCTTCCCTGCGTTGGGAAAGTGGTTGGCGAACCAGTCGCCGATCTCTTCGTGGCTCATTCCGGACATTGACGGCCTCAGCAGGGAGAATCGATGTCCCTGCGCTCCCACCCCTTGCCATTGCGGCGCAGCTCGTAGGCCGGCCAGTAACGATTGTCCAGCTTGAGGGTGATGACCTCGACACCGTCGTTCCAGTTGATGGTTTTCAGCCGCACGGCCTCCCTATCCTGCAGGCCGCTGACCGCAGCGATGAAAGCATCCAGATCCGGCGTTGGCACGCCGTCCACCTCTACGATGCGGCGACCAGCGAACAGACCGTACCGGGTCGCCGGCGACCCGTAGTTGAAAAAGGCTACGTATACACCGGTCGGCTCGATGCCTCGCTGGGCCGCCATGGCTCGATGGGGTGAGTGCAACAGGGCGCCGGCCCATACCAGCAGTCTGTCGAGATCCCGCCCGTCCAGGGCGACGGTTTCCATGGTCAGGACCTGTTCGGCGCCGTCTCGCCAGATGACCAACTCGACCTCGGGGCGCTGGGATCGGCGTTCGACTTCCCGGAAACTGGTGATCACCTCACCGTCCACTGACAACAACAGATCGCCGGGTTTCAGCGCCACGTCCGCCGGCGTACCAGCAACAGTACGGATCACCTGCATTGCCTGCCGGCGCCTGGGATCATCCTGCTCCAATCGTTGTACCCACACATCCGGGAGACCGAGCCCCCGGGCACTAGACAGCGGCAACCGCCCGAACTCGGTCTCAAGCGATCGTACCGGGGTGCCTTGGCGAACCTGATCTAATACCTCCGCCACCAGGTCGGCGGGAACACCCTTGTTGACCTGGTTGAGTTCCTGCCCGGCGTGGTACGCGAAACTTGACCACAGAGACACCACGCGACCGTCCGCGTCGGCGAGCACGCCGTCGAACTCTGACGGCGCATTGACAAGCGAAATGGTCTCTAGATTCGTGTCTCGAAAGCGCAGCGTCCGGGAAAGGGGGAACTGAACCGGATCTACCGAGGCGACTTCCGTGGACTGCACTGCCAGAGTGTGATCCCCCTTGAGGCCCACTACCCAGAGACGCTGCCCGGGGGAAACGGGCTCCAGGTTGAGCGCCACTTCGCGGACCGGTGTATCCGCGATCAGCGCCGGATCGTAGGCGACCACGGCCAGATTGTGGAGCGGATGAATCCATTCCACCCGACCGGGCACCTCAAGGGAACCCGCAAAAGTGATGCGGACGTCGCCCAGGGCCACCGGGACGGTGTTTCGATCTACGACCACCAGACCGCGGGCGGCATCGATAATCGCGCCGGTCCCGAAATAGTGCCGGTCCGATACACCGGCGACCGTGTACGGCATATCGAAATTGACGACCACCAGGGAAGGTGCCAGCCGGCTGCGGCGTGCATCCGGATAATCGATGAATCGGGTTGTGGCCGGGCTCGGCGGAGGCGCCACGCCAACCGGCGGCAACGGCTCGCAGGGCCACACGCCCAGCGCGTCATTCCGGCGGCAGACCTGGGCCGGAAACCAGCGTCGGTCCATTCTTACGGTGCGCAGCTTGCTGCCCCGGGGCTCGTCGAAAGTATGGAAACGAACGGTGAACTGCTCGCCGTCCTGCAGTCCCTCCAGTTCCTCCCTGAAATCATCCAGTTTCGGCACCGGCACGCCGTTGACTTCCGAAATGACGGCCGACCGCGGGATGGCGGAACGGGCGAAGACGTAACCCGGACTGGCAACATAGATGCCGGTGGGTGGAGAATTCAGGTGGCGCGCCTGCTGGTAGGACAATTGGTTCACGACCGCATCGCCGAACTCGATGTACTCGTTCGGCGTCACCCCGTGCAGGTCGATGGGCGTCACCCCCACGTCCTTCAGGCTGCCACCTCTCTGGACCTGCAGGGATATCTTGCGGCCGATATGATTGTCCAGCAGGTCCTCCAACGGCACAAAGCCGTTCAGGATATCCCCATCCACCCGCACCAGGATGTCCCCCGGCTCCAGCGAGCCCGCGGCCGGGGAGCCGGGAATGACCTGCTTTACGACCAGCATCCCCGTGGCTTGGGGGAAACGACGACGTACCTCGGCCTCGATCTCCTGGCTCAGCCCGAGTCGACGCAGTTCGTCGTAAGGAGTGTGCACGAACTCCGTCATCAGCGTGCCCCGGGTGACAGGCTGGCCCACCCGAATCATGTCCAGCGCCCGTTGGACGCGATCGAGGGGCAGGAAAAAGCTGGATGCGGCCTGGGTGTTTGCGCCGGCATTGAGCGCCACCACGCGGCCCTCGATGTCGACCACGGGCGAACCCGAGGAGCCGCCGGACGTCCCTGAGGCCGCTTGGAAATAAAATGTATTGAAGTCGTTGTAGTTACCCTGACCGTAATCAGGTGCTTCCCGGTCCAGCCGCGCCAGGGTGCCGGCGAGTATAGACAGCTGCTCGCCGGCATCGTTGCCCACCACGCGTATCTCGCGCCCCAGTTGCGCCCCTTTCGGGAAAAGGCTGAGTTCCGCCGGCCGGATAAACCTGAGGCTTGACGGATCGTAGCGGTAAAAGCCGAAATCATGGACGGGATCTCGATATACCGGAAAAACGGGGATTTCCTCGTGATTGAGGAACACCGCTTCGGCAATCACGGGCCCCGGCGTGACGACATGCCGGTTCGTCAGGATCAGGCCTCTCTCGGCGTCCACCACGAATCCGGTGGCCTGGGTAGACTGATTCCAGTTGGTGTCGAAGGAACGGGTACCGTCGACGGTGATCGACACGACCCCGCTGGATATTCGTTCGAGCGTCTCACGCCAGCGGTCCTCCTCGGCAGCCACCGCGGTTGCTGCCCTGAGGCCAGCGAAACAGATCAGGAGGAATAATGCCGCCAGTCGATTGATGTCTGTCACCAGATCCCCGGATCGTGGCCGAAGTTGCGCTCGTATGCCTCCCTGAAGGACGCCGGCGTAAGCGAGTGGTTCTGGGTCCCCGGCGACGCGACCTTGATTGCACCCATCAGAGACGCCATGCGCCCGGTGGTCTGCCAGTCTGCATCGGCCATCAGGCCGAACAGCAAGCCCGCCCGGTAAGCGTCACCGCAGCCGGTCGGATCCACAACCTGCGTCGGCAGAGCCGGCGGCACTTCGAGAACAGCCCCGTCCCGAACAATCACCGATCCCTGCGCGCCACGGGTCACGACGTAGGCATCCACCCGCGCCGAAATCTGCCCCGCCGTCAACCCGGTTCGTTCCTGGAGCATCTGGTCCTCGTAGTCGTTGACGGTTACGACGGACGCCAGGTCGATAAAACGAACCAGCTCCTCGCCGTCAAACATCGGCAGGCCCTGCCCGGGATCGAACACAAACGGAATACCCGCGTCTGCGAACTGACGGGCGTGCAACAGCATGGCATCGCGGCCGTCAGGGGAGATCATCCCCCAGCGGATACCGGCATTCACCGGCACGTCTATTTCGTGGGCGTGATTCATGGCGCCGGGGTGGAAGGCGGTAATCTGATTGTCATCCATGTCGGTGGTGATATAGGCCTGCGCCGTGTACGCCTCGGACACCGTGTAAAGATACTTCCGCGACAGGCCCACCCGATCCATCCAGTCAGCATAAGGTGCGAAGTCGCTGCCCACGGCGCCCATCGCGTAACCCGCGCCGCCCATCAGGTGCAGGTTGTAGGCGATATTGCCGGCACAGCCGCCGAATTCCCGGCGCATGTCGGGCACCAGGAAAGCCACGTTGAGCATATGGATCTGATTCGGGAGGATCTGGTCAGCGAATCTTCCCGGAAAAACCATGATGCTGTCGTAGGCAAAAGAACCGCAGATCAGCGCGGGCATGATGAATTCCTCTCGGGGGGAGCGGGGTTGGCCGACATCAGGCCTCGGCTGCCGGCTCCCAGGCCACGTCCAGCTGACGTGCGGCACGCACGTCGTCCAGTCGCCTGACCGGGGTCGTGTAGGGCGCGCCCTTCAGCGTATCCGCATCGTCCCGGGCTTCTTCGTGAATGCTTGCCATGGCGGCCACGAATCCGTCGAGGGTCTCTTTGGACTCCGTCTCGGTGGGCTCGATCAGCAGACACTCCGGAACCAGCAACGGGAAGTAGGTCGTCGGCGCGTGATACCCGTAGTCCAGCAGCCGTTTCGCGAAGTCCATGGCGGTCACACCCAGATCCCGGGCCTGCTTCCTGAGGGTGACGATAAATTCATGGCTGGCTCGGCGTTCGGGATACGCCAAATCGAACCCTGCCTCACTCAGGCGTGCCGCCAGATAGTTGGCATTCAGGGTGGCGTACTCCGCTACGCGCCGCATTCCATCGCGCCCCAGCATTCGGGCGTAGACATATGCCCGGAGAAGGACACCGGCGTTGCCGGCGAAAGCAGACAGCCGACCAATGGACTGGGGGAAATCCTTCTCGTCCATCCAGTGATAGCCGTGATCGGTCTTGCCCACGACAGGAATCGGCAGAAACGGCACCAGGCGCTCGCCCACCCCCACGGCGCCGGATCCGGGCCCGCCGCCCCCATGGGGAGTCGAGAATGTCTTGTGCAGGTTCATGTGAATGACGTCGAAACCCATGTCCCCCGGACGGGCCTTGCCCAGGATTGCATTCAGGTTGGCGCCGTCGTAATAGAGCAGCCCGCCGGCCGCGTGCACCAGGTCCGAAATTTCGAGGATGCTGCGTTCGAAAACGCCGACCGTGGACGGGTTGGTCAGCATGATTCCGGCTGTGTTCGGGCCTAGCACAGACTTCATGGCATCCAGGTCCACGTCGCCATCATCCTTCGTCGGGATCTCGATGACTTTGCAACCGCACATGGTGGCGGTGGCGGGATTGGTCCCGTGGGCAGCATCGGGCACAATGATTTCGTCCCGGTGCGTGTCACCCCGGGCCTGATGATAGGCGCGGATCATCGCCACACCGGCGAACTCTCCCTGGGCCCCCGCCATTGGCGTCAGGGAGACGGCCTGCATGCCCGTCACCGCCTTGAGAATCTCCTGCAGATCGAACATGCACTCCAGAAACCCCTGCCCGCTGGATGTTGGACCCAGGGGATGGCGACCCAGAAAACCGGGCAGCATGGCCAACTGATTGCAGGCCCGAGGGTTGTACTTCATGGTGCACGAACCCAGCGGATAGAAATGGGTATCGATGGAGAAGTTCATCTGGGACAGGCGCGTGAAATGCCGCACCGTCTGCAGTTCCGACACTTCTGGCAATCGGGGCCGTTCCTTGCGACGCAGGTGATCGGGTATGGCCACACCGTCTCCGATGTCGGGCGCCTGGGCGAAAGCGCGGCGACCGGGACGGGACTGTTCAAAAATGACGGGCTCGGTCATGTCTTCTCCGTTACGTTCAGCCCAGGGCCTTCAGGGCGGCATCGTAATTAGGCTCCTGCCCGATCTCCGGCACGAGTTCCGCATGCACCACGGTGTCGTTCTCGTCCAGTACCAGCACGGCGCGGGCGCACAGGCCGGCAAGCGGGCCATCCTCGATGAGCACGCCGTAATTGTGGGCGAACTCTGGCGAACGCATGGTCGAAAGCGGCACGACGTTTTCCAGCTCGTCGGCCCCACAGAACCGTTTTTGGGCAAACGGCAGGTCCGCAGAGACCATCAGCATCACGGTATCGTCGTGCTCGCGCGCGTAGTCGTTGAACTTCTTCGTCGACAGGGCGCAGACCGGCGTGTCGACACTCGGAAATATCGACAGTAGCTTCTTCTTGCCGACCCATTCGCCGAGGGAAACATCATTAAGATCAGTGTTGGTCAGAGTGAAGTCCGGCGCCTTGGAGCCCACCTTGGGCAGGTCCCCGACGGTATGGATTTCGTTGTCGTGCAGCGTGATTGTGGCCATCAGTGCCTCCCCAAATTTCTTTCTGGATATTTGCCAGGTCGTTCAGGCGACCCTGGCCTCCCGCATGATTTCCGCCAGCGCCGAGGCATAGGCTTCGATATCCGCGGCATTCTTGGTCTCTGTCGCGCAGACCAGCAGTGCATTCCCGAGATCGGGGAAATCCAATGAAAGGCTCAGTCCGCCGAGAATGCCCCGCTCAGCCAGGCCGTCCAGCACCGGGCCCACAGCCCGGTCCAGCCTGAGAACCGCCTCGTGGAAACGGGGGCCGGCGAACGCTACCGAGACGCCTTCCACAGACGCCAGGCGCCGCACCAGGGCGTCCGTGTTTTCCATGCATGCCTGGGCCACACGCTCCAGGCCCTCAGCCCCCAGAAGACTCATGTAGATCGTCGCGGCCGTCACCATCAATCCCTGATTGGTGCATATGTTGGAGGTGGCCTTGGAGCGGCGGATATGCTGTTCGCGGGCCTGGAGGGTAAGTGTGAACCCCTCTCGCCCCTCAAGATCCAAGGTACGGCCGACGATTCGACCGGGCATCTGCCGTACGTATGCCTTTTTGGCCGTGAGGAGACCGAAATACGGTCCGCCGGAGGACAAGGGCACGCCCAGCGGCTGTCCCTCGCCACAGGCGATGTCCGCGCCGGATTCGCCCCATTGACCCGGAGGCTTCAGCAGGGCCAGGGAAACGGGATTGACCACGGCGATCACCAGCGCGCCCTGGGCATGGGCCCAGTCGGTCAGCCAGTCGACTTCCTCCAGATTGCCCAGGAAATTCGGCTGCTGGATCACCAGTGCCGTGATGTCCTCGCCTTCCAACCCCCCGAGACCCGCGGGATCGGTCAGTCCCGTCTCGGCGTCCAGCTCCAGCGCCTCGAAACTCAGGCCCTGGTTGCCGGCGATCGCCCGACAAACCTTCAGGTAGGTCGGATTCACAGCCCCGGCCGTCAGGATACGCGCGCTTTTGGACTTGCGATTCGCCCGCACCGCCATCAGCGCCGCCTCGGCCAGGGCTGACGCTCCGTCATACAGGGAGGCATTGGACACGTCGAGCCCGGTGAGTCCCGACATCATGGTCTGATATTCGTAGATCAGCTGCAGGGTGCCCTGGCTGGCCTCTGCCTGGTAGGGCGTGTAGGCGCTGTAGAACTCACCCCGGGTAGTGATCTCCCAGATGGCTGCAGGAATATGGTGCTCGTAGGCACCGGCACCGATAAAACACAGGGGCGAACCGTCCTGTTGTGCGCGGCGCCTCATCAGGCGCTGGACTTCCATCTCACCCAGGGCTTCCGGCACGCCGTCCAGCGCTTCGATCCGTAGGGACTCGGGGATTTCTTCGAACAAGCGATCGATGTCCTCGACGCCTATGGCCTCGAGCATCTCACGAACGTCGGCTTCGTTATGGGGAATAAAAGGCATATCTGATCTAACTTCGAGTCATCGCGACAGAACCGTGGTACCTAGTCTTCCAGCGTGGCCTCGTAAGCCTTCGCGTCGAGCATGTCCTCCAGCTCGGTCGGATCGGCGAGCTGGATGCGCATGATCCAGCCGTCCCCGTAGGGATCCTGGTTGACCAGTTCCGGGCTGTCGGCGAGGGCGTCGTTGGCTTCGATCACTTCACCCGTCACCGGACTGTATACGTCCGAAGCCGCCTTGACGGATTCGACCACCGCGCAGGCGTCGCCCGCGGATACTTCAGATCCGGTCTCCGGCGCTTCGACGAACACCAGGTCGCCAAGGGCCGACTGGGCGTGGTCGGTGATACCGACGATGACTGAACCGTCATCCTCCTCGCGTACCCACTCGTGAGATTTCGTGTACTTAAGATCGCCAGGTACGTCGCTCATGTTCCGTCCCCCCTCTTGGACAACGGGCAGAAGCCCACAGCAAATTCTAGCTAAACCCTTGCCTTTCCGTGGCGCACGAACGGCGGGCGGACCACCCGCGCCGTCAGCCGCTTGCCACGAATATCGACCTCCACCGTATCGCCCGCGCCGACGGGCACTCTCGCCAGACCGATGGATCGACTCAGCGTCGGCGAGAAAGTCCCGCTGGTCACCTCGCCCTCACCGTCAGCGTAGACCGTCTGATGGGCCCGCAGCACGCCGCGGTCCTCCAGCAGCAGCCCGACCAGCTTTCGCGGCACACCTTCTCGGCGTTGCGCTTCCAGCGCATCGCGCCCGATAAACTGGCGGTCCCTGGGGTCCCACGCCACGGTCCATCCCAGCCCCGATTCCAGCGGCGTGGTTGTTTCATCCATGTCGCTGCCGTAGAGATTCATGCCAGCCTCCAGCCGCAGCGTGTCGCGTGCACCCAGTCCGCAAGGCCGGATGCCGGCGGCGGCCAGGCAGAGCCAGAGTTCCCCGGCCCGGTCAGACGGTACGATGATTTCCCAGCCGTCCTCGCCGGTATAACCGGTTCGTGCCACAAACAGATCCTCCAGCTGCGCGGCGAAGAACGGGGACAGGGAGAGTGCCGCCTCCCGTTGGTCTTCGGGCAGACAGGTCGCGGCCTTTTCCCGGGCGTTCGGCCCCTGTACGGCAATCATCGAGAGATCCGAACGTTCGGTTATCTCGACATCGAAGGCTGTTGCCCGGGCCTCGAGCCAGGCCAGGTCCTTGTCACGGGTCGCCGCGTTGACGACCATCCGATATCTCTGGTCGCTGAGAAAATAAGTGATCAGATCGTCGATAACGCCGCCATCTTCGTTCAGCATGCAACCGTAAAGGGCCTTGCCCGGCGACGTGAGCTTGCCCACGTCGTTAGCCAACAGGTGCTGCAGGTAGCTTGCGGCCGCAGGCCCCTCGACATCCACTACGGTCATATGAGAAACGTCGAACATGCCGGCGTCGGTGCGCACCGCGTGGTGTTCCTCGATCTGGGAACCGTAGTGAACCGGCATGTCCCAGCCGCCGAAGTCCACCATCCTCGCCCCTTGCTCGACGTGGACATCGTGTATGACGGTCTTCTTGCCCATAGTGTCTGTGCTCTCGATCCCAGTTCCGCGCGAGGATTGCCAAATAAATCAGGGCGGCGGGCCGCCAGGTCCGCCGCCCCTCTGTCCGTTTACCTGAGAGATTCAGCGCCGGCGGGTTTGTACCGTCGCCGCCGCTCACCTTCGGTGGGCCGACGTCCCGGCCACTCTCCAGAGCCAACTCGGTTCCCACCGTCCTTTTGCCTGAGCGTTTACGGGCGAGTTGCGCCTTCGGCGTCCCGCACTGCGACGGGATCTCTCCGGAGGGACCTTGATGTTGGTAGCGGAATAATATCCCAAGCGTCGCTGGGCGACCAGCCGGCCGGCCCCGGATGGGATAAAATCCGCAGCCCGGCTTTCAATGGATCCGACGACACCCACAATGACCCTAACCGTTCAACGCCGCAATACCCTCCGCGTGCCCGTAGATCACGTCGTTATCGGTGGTGGCGCGCCTGTCGTGGTCCAGTCCATGACCAATACGGATACGGGAGATGTTGAGACGACAACCCGACAGGTCGCGGACCTGGCCCGGGCCGGCTCCGAGCTGGTCCGCATTACGGTCAACAACGAGGATGCCGCACGGGCTGTCCCGGTGATCAGGGACAGGCTGCACGCCCAGGGGATCAATGTACCGTTGGTGGGCGACTTCCATTTCAACGGGCACAAGCTTCTGACGCGCTATCCGGAGTGCGCCGAGGCGCTTTCCAAATATCGCATCAATCCAGGTAACGTGGGGCGCGGCAGCAAACGAGATCCCCAGTTTGCCGCTATGATCGAAGTGGCCTGTCGTCACGATCGCCCGGTGAGAATCGGGGTCAACTGGGGCAGCCTGGATCAGGACCTGCTGACACGGCTGATGGACCAGAACTCCCGCAGCGACTCGCCGACGGACACGGCGGACGTTGTTCATCAGGCGATGATCGCCTCCGCACTGGAGAGCGCGCAGCGGGCCGAGGAACTGGGCCTCCCCAGACAGCGCATCGTGCTGTCATGCAAGATGAGCGGTGTTCAGGATCTCATCGCGGTTTATCGGGCCTTGTCCGCGAAGTGCGATTACCCGCTGCACCTGGGTTTGACCGAGGCGGGCATGGGCTCGAAGGGCATCGTCGCATCAACGGCCGCCCTCGCGGTACTCCTGCAGGAGGGAATTGGCGACACGATCCGTATCTCTCTGACCCCGGAACCCGGCGGCGACCGGACCCGGGAAGTCATCGTCGCCCAGGAAATTCTTCAGAGCATGGGCCTGCGGTCGTTCACGCCGGTGGTCATCGCCTGCCCCGGTTGCGGCAGGACCACGAGCACGTTTTTCCAGGAACTGGCTCAGGAGATCCAGGCCCACATTCGTCATCGGATGCCGGAATGGCGCCGAAGTCATGAGGGCGTGGAAGAAATGACCGTTGCCGTGATGGGTTGCGTGGTCAACGGCCCCGGGGAGAGCAAGCAGGCCAACATCGGCATCAGTCTTCCCGGCACAGGGGAACGCCCGGTCGCGCCGGTCTACGAGGACGGCAAGAAGACGTTAACGCTCAAGGGCGAAACGATTGCCCGGGATTTCCAGGCGTTGGTAGAAGCCTACGTGGCGAGAACCTACCCACCGCGCAAGCACTGATCGGATCCGTACTTGCTTCCGGCGAACATTGCGCACCGCGTCATGGCAGCGCGGGGCCCGATGCTAGAATATGCGAATAACATTCTTATCAGAGGTGGGTATGGCCAAAGGCACGAAATACGCTTCCAAGGTCCCGGACGACAACGGCTATATCAGTTACACGGATGAGGAAAATCGTATCTGGAGCGAGCTTTACACCCGGCAGATGGAGATTCTGCCCGGCAGAGCCTGCAGCGCCTACCTGAAAAACCTGGAAAGACTCGAGCTGTCTGGCGATCGCGTACCGCAACTGCCGAACGTCTCCGAAATCCTCAGAGAGCACACCGGCTGGGAAGTGGCGCCCGTGCCCGCCCTCATCCCGTTCACTCAATTCTTCAATCTTCTTGCCGACAAGAAATTCCCCGCAGCGACCTTCATCCGAACCCGGGAGGAGATGGAATACCTGCAGGAGCCCGACATCTTTCACGAGATATTCGGTCACTGTCCTCTGCTGCTGGACGAGGGATTCGCAGCCTTCAGCCACGCTTATGGAAAGGCGGGTGCTGCGGCGCGCAAGGAAGATCATGCCATGCTGGCACGGCTCTACTGGTTTACGGTGGAATTCGGCCTGATCCAGCGCCCGGGCAAAGATCTGCGCGCCTATGGTGCGGGTTTGTGCTCCTCGATCGGTGAAGTTCAGTACGCACTCGACAGTGATGTCCCCGTGCGTAAGCCCTTCGATCCGATAGATGCCCTGCGCACGCCTTACCGGATAGACATCTATCAAACGATCTATTTTGTCATTCAGAATTCTGACGAGCTCTTCCGACTGGCCCAGATGGATCTTTTGGATATGATCGTGGAGGCGCGTCGGCTCGGCATGCATCCACCGACGTTCCCCCCGAAAGAGAAGGCGGCCAGCTGAACGTCATGATTGAGACACGGGTGAACCCATGAGCGAATTGACTACCCAACGATGCGAGCCCTGCGAGGGCGGCGTCAACCCAATGAGCCACGGCGAAGCTGAAACGCTGATGGACGAACTGCACAATGACTGGAGCCTGTCCGAGGACGGCACGGAAATCCATCGGGACTTCTTCTTCAAGGGCTTCTACAAGACCATGGCTTTCGTAAACGCGGTTGCCTGGGTCGCCAACATGGAAAATCACCATCCGGACATGGAAATCGGATGGGGACACTGCAAGGTGCGCTACACGACGCATGCCATCGGCGGATTGTCACAGAACGACTTCATCTGTGCCGCCAAGATCGACGCCCTGCTGCCGGGCAGCTGACGCTTTACCACCGCATCGAAAAAGCGACGCCAAGCCGGTCCGTGCCGACGACGGGCGTGATCGCTGCGTTCTCGCGAGGCTCTACCAGCAGCCAGTTCCAGCCGACAGCGACCGCTGCTCCGGCCAAAACATCCCACCCATCGTGTTCGTCCGCGTCGATGCGGGTCCAGCCCACATAGGCGGAGACCAGGTAAGCAGGCCATGCGTCCCGCCAACCATATCGCCGATGAATAAAGGCGGCACCTGCGAAAGCAGTGGCTGCATGGCCCGAGGGAAACGCCTCGTCCTTGTCGTTTGGACGCGATTTATCCACCGTCTTCTTGAGAGCAAAGGTGGTGATGATCGTGCCGGCGAACGACTTGAGAAACTGCCCACGTCCCTCGTCGTCATCGCGCCGCCAGGCCACGGCATAGGCGGCAGCCGGAATGGCGACCCTCAGTACGTCTCCACTGGTTTCGACGGTGTCGGCCCACAGCGGACCGGCCAACAGCCCGGCACCGATCGTCGCAGCAGCCGCCAGAACACCAGCCTTCACGAATCCTCGCCCATCGCCAGCCGCCGAGTCGCCGCCAGGGACGGGTCCACCAGGCGACCGAAACCCATGCCAGCCAGGCGTGATGCAGCTTCCGCAGACTGATCATCTCCCTGGGAATCCAGCGCCCACTGGGCATGCTCGCTCAGCAGGGCCAGCGCCACTGCCCGGCCGAGACCCAACGACAGGCGTCGGCCCCCGGCCTCCAGCGAGGCGTGATCGCCTGTTTTCGATCGCTGCTCATACCACTCGGCCAGGCGTTTCACCGTGGTCTCCGCCAAGACCGCCGCTTCCACCGCCCGTGGATCCGAGCATGCCGCCCGACAACGGCTGATCAGGGCGACGAGCGCCCCGGCACCACCGACATCGGCCAGCGCGCGCAGAAGATCAAGCGACAACACATTGGTGGTGCCCTCCCAGATCGGCAGCACCTGACTGTCGCGAAACAGAACAGGAAGGCCGGTGTCCTCCACGTAACCGGCGCCGCCGAAAGCCTCGATAGCCTCCCGCGTGGCCAGGGCGGCCAGCCTGCCGGTCGTAAGTTTGGTCAAAGACGTCAACAGTCGGAATTCCTGCTCCGCCAATTCACTGAGCTCGCCGGATTCGCGACGGCCGATCAGGTCCACCAGGTAGAAACAGAGATGCAGGCACGATTCGGTCTCCGCCTGCATATCCGCCAGGGTGTCGAGATGCAGCGGCTGATCGGACAAGAGCCGGCCAAATGCAAGCCGGCGGCGGGCATAATCGCGGGCGAGCGCCATCCCCCGGCGCATTGAGGCCACGGCGCAGACGCTGTTCCACGTTCGTGTCATTTCCAGCATGGGGACAATATCCCTGACACCGCCGGTGGATCCGCTGACAAGCTCTGCCACGGTACCTTCAAGGATCAGCTCGGCGGTCGGTACCTTCCGCGTGCCCAGCTTGTCCTTCAGGCGGCAGATGCGGATACCGTTCAATGCTCCTTCACCGTCGCGGGTCTCGACATAAAACAGCGCAAGGCCCCGACTCCCATCCGGGTTGCCCTCCGGTCTGGCCAAGGTCAGCGCCATTTCGGATGTCACAGCAGAGGTGAACCATTTGCGCCCGTAGAGACGCCAGCGACCCTGGTCGGGCGCAGCGACAGTTTCGGATGCGCCGATATCGGACCCACCCGTTGTCTCGGTCATCCACTGGCCGCTGGTCCATGCCTGCGCGGGGTCCCGGTGCACGAGCCGACTCACCGCGCGCTCCACGAGCGGCTTGTTACCCGAATCAAGCAAGGTCCGGGCCGCGCCGTCGGTCATGGCCAGGGGGCAAGTGTAGACGTCTGAAGAAGGGTGAAACAGATACGCCAACCCGAACTGCAGACTGCGGGAAAGAGGGCCCCAGCGACGCTCGTAGGCCTCGGCCACCAATCCGAATTCCGCTGCGATCCTTGCCGCTTTCCGCCATAAGGGCGACACATCGATCCGATCGACGCGATGACCCCACGCATCCCAACGCGTGAGGATCGGTTCGTTCAGCCGGTCCTCCAGCTGGAGTTGATAAAGCTCTCCTCCGGCGAGCGCGCCCATGTCATCGAGTAGCCGCTCCACTTCGGGCAGCCGGCCGGCAAATCGGCGTGCCATCAGCGAACGAAACGCCCGATCCTCTTGATACTGGTTGCCAAGACGGGGCGGTTCCTGACAGAAGAACCGGTCTTCTCCGGACATCAGATTCCCATTTTATTGAGCGCGTCCGCAATCCGACCCAGGATCATAGTGAGCGTCGGGTGAGAGGTTTCGAATCTGTCCACGTAACCGCGCAGCGGGTCCGTCAGTCCCTCCCTCTGGATGACAGGTTCTTGCCGGCCGGCTTGCAGGACCTGGCCAATGCGATCCCGCAGGTCATCGAGTGCCGCCCGCTCCTCTTCGCTTAGATCCGGGTTGCTGCCCAGCTCTTTCTCCAGCTCGTCAAGCAGCCTGGTGAGTTCCCGATCCGGCATTCTATTCTCCATTAAGCAGGTTGTTGCCAGGCCTCTGGCGGTCGGGCGAATTTGGGCAAGTCGCCACTGATGCCCATCGCCCGGCGAACGATCTCATTCTTCAGCATTGGCGTCTCGTTTACGAGAGCCACGCCGGCCCGGCGCATCGCCCTGATGGCCGGATTGGTTTGCCGAAACAGACGGCCGATCGTGTCGATGCCATGTGCCGCCGCCAGATTTCCGCCCTTCCGCCAGCGTTCATATCTCCGAAGGCGAAGACGATCGCCGGGGTCCCGCCCCAGAGAAACCGCTTCAATCACCAGTTCGGCCAGCGCCGCAGCATCCAGCAAGCCCAGGTTGACTCCCTGCCCGGCCAACGGATGCACCGTATGCGCCGCGTCGCCGATCAGAACCGAACGGGTGCTGATGTAGGATTCGGCGCTCTGCATGCGCAACGGGAACGCGAATCTCTGGCCGGTTCCGGTCACCCGGCCAAGCACCCCGTCAGTAGCGGACGTCAGTGCCTCGATGAACGCATCCGGTTCGAGTGCCGTCAGCCGCGTTGCCGTGTCCGGTAGTGTTGACCAGACCACTGATGATCGGCCGTCGGCAAGCGGCAGCAGGGCGATGGGTCCGTCCGGCAGGAACCGCTGCCACGCCGTCTGCCGATGCGGCTGCTCGGTGGTCACGTGGCAGATCACCGCCATCTGGTCGTATGGGTGCGCCCGGGTATCGATACCGAGCATCCGCCTCGTGGGCGATCCCGCACCGTCGGCGCCTACCACCAGCCGGGCCCGGAGTCTGGAACTGCCCTCCAGTTCGACGACGGCATGCCGCGCCCCGGGAGTGATGCCTGAGGCACGGGCGGGGCAGATGAGGTTGACGCGGGGACATTGACGCAGGCGTTCAAGCAACGCATGTTGGATCAGATCATTCTCGACGATATGGCCGAGCTCGCCCTCGCCGAGGTCGGCTGCATCGAAGCGTATGGTCCCCGGAGCGCCGACGGGGTAATTGCCGTCCCACACGCACATTTCCCTGTAGGGGCTCACCCGTGATCGGATGATCTCGTCCCAGGCGCCGGCGGCATCGAGGATTCGCGTCGACGCCCTGGAAATGGCCGAGACTCGCGGCCGGTATTCACCCCCGGGGACGTAACCGGGCGGCGTGCCCGCATCCAGCACAGAGACCGAGATGTCCTCGCCGTGCCGCGCCAGCAGACAGGCAAAGGCGGCGCCCACCATTCCGGCACCGACGACGATCACATCCGGCTGCCTGCTCACGACAGCGGAATGCCTCTCGCCAGACGCGGCAGGCGCCCCCGCAGGCCCATCGCCTGGCGGGCCAGCACTTCCTTTGGGCCGGGCACCAGATCGAGACCCAGCAGGCCGAGCCGCCGCGCCGCTCGCACCGGCGCCAGCGGATTCGCAAACAGCCGCACCAGAGAGTCTGTCATTGCCGCTACCCGCCGTTGATCCGCTTTTCTCCACTGTACATAGGCATCCAGCACCTCAGGGGAACCCGGGTCTGCGCCATGGGCCACCGTATCCGCGACGACGTCGGCGAGGGCCGCAACGTCGCGGAGCCCCAGATTGAAACCCTGCCCGGCAACCGGGTGGATGGCGTGCGCGGCGTTGCCGATCAGTAACACACGACGATCCATCTGCCTTTTGGCTCGCACCAGGCGCAACGGATATCGCACCCTTGTACCGGATCGCACGAACCGGCCCAAACGGAATCCGAAGGCATTCTGCAGCGTCGCGAGGAAAGCCGGCTCCTCCAGTTCTGTGATCTCGGCAGCTTTATCGGGATCGAGGGTCCAGACCAGAGAACATCGGTTACCGCTCATCGGCAGCAGGGCAAGCGGGCCGGTCTCTGTGAAGCGCTCGAAGGCTTCGAATTCATGGGAGCCGGAGATGGAGACGTTGGCGATGACGGCCTCCTGGCCGTATTCCCAGGTGACTTCGCCCAATTCAAGGGCTTCCCTCACAGCCGACCGGGCACCGTCCGCGCCGACCACCAGAGACGCGCGCAACGTCTGGGGCGCCAGGCCCTCGCCCCGAACCTCCATGATCACGGAATCCTCACCGATCTCCAACGACTCGACCCTGGCCGGAGAAATGATCGAGACATTGCCGCGTTCTTCGAGCGCACCCCAGAGAGCGGTGCCGAGACAGCGGTTCTCGACCACGTATCCAAGGGCCTGCATGGCGTAATCGCGACAGTCCAGGCGCGTGAACCCGAATTGCCCCCGGTCCGACACGTGAATGCGCCGGATCGGTGTTGCGGCCGCTTCGATGGCCGCCCAGCAACCGATGGCGCCGAAGATCCTCCGGCTGCCTTCCGCCACCGCGGTAGATCGGTCATCGTAGCTCGGCTGGGAGGCGCTGGACGGGGGCCAGGCCTCAACCACTGCGATCTCGAGCGACAAGGGGGCCAAGGCAGCCGCCAGGGAGGCCCCGACCATACCGCCCCCTACGATCACGATGTCGAAGGATTGACTCAAGGCTTGGCCCTTCAGGCAGCCCGCATCAGCTGCTCGATCTCCTCAGCCTCCTTGGGAACACCATCACTCAGGATCAGGTGGCCGTCCTTGGTGACCAGCACATCATCTTCGATTCTGATGCCGATGCCCCACCATTTCTTCGCGATTCCCTTACTTCCGGAGGGGATGTAGACGCCCGGCTCCACCGTCATCACCATGCCGGGCTCCAGCATCCGCCACTCATCCCCGACCTTATAGTCGCCCACATCGTGGACGTCGAGACCCAGCCAGTGGCCGGTGCCGTGCATGAAGAACCGCTTGTAGGCCTCCGACTTGATCAACGACGGTACCTTGCCTTTCAGCAGCCCCAGCTTCACGAGCCCTCGGGTAATCGTCCGTACCGCAGCCACGTGCGCCTCCTTGCAGTGCTTGCCCGGCCTGATCTGGTCGATCGCCGCCTTCTGGGCCTGGAGAACCAGATCATAAATAGCTCGCTGTGCAGGCGAAAACGTGCCGTTTACGGGAAATGTGCGGGTGATGTCCGACGCGTAACCGTCGTACTCGCAGCCGGCATCGATCAGCAGAAGATCACCGTCCTCTAGGACATCTCGGTTTTCTGTGTAGTGCAGTATGCAACCATTCTCGCCGCCACCCACGATAGGTAGGTAGGACGGTTCAGTGCCGTTGCGGCGGAACTCGTGCAGAAACTCGGCCTCGACCTCGTACTCCCTGCGGCCGGGCCGGCAGAACTTCATGGCCCGCGTGTGTGCAAGCGCGGCGATTCTGGCCGCCCGCTTCATGGCGCTGACTTCGGCGCGGCTCTTGTAGAGCCGCATGTCGTGCAAAACGTGGTCCAGAACCACAAATTCGTGGGGTGTGTGTCGGCCCTTGCCCACCTGCGCGCGCAACCCGTTGACCCACCCCATCAGGCGCTGGTCGAACTCCGGATGCACTCCCATGGTGTAGAAGACGCGTTCGGAGCGCTCGATCAATCCGGGGAGAATGTCGTCGATGTCGCCGATCGGGAAAGCGTCGTCCGCACCGTATTTTTCGACAGCTCCCTCGGGACCGGCACGCCTTCCGTCCCAGGTCTCACGCACCGGATCCCTGTCACGGCAGAAGAGGATGTATTCGCCGTGGGGCCGACCGGGAATCAACACTGCGACAGACTCCGGCTCCGAAAAACCGGTGAGATAGAGGAAATCGCTGTCCTGCCGGTAGGCGTAATCTGCGTCCCGATTCCTAATCTTCACGGGCGCCGCCGGGAGGATGGCGATGGCCCCCTCCCCCATCATCCGCATCAATTGTTTGCGTCTCCGGGCGAATTCTTTTGGGCTCATACGTTCAGACTCTTCGAATGGTTAACAGGATACCGGCCAAAATCAGACCGACCCCCACAAAGTACCGCAGGTCCAGGATATCCCCGAAAAACACCCGGCCGGCGAGCGGCACAAGTATGAATCCCAGCGCAACGAACGGATAGGCACGCGACAGAGGGAGTTCCCGGAGGACGCCAATCCATAGAACGGTCGCCACGATATAGAGGATGACAGCGGCGATGAACCAGCCGTTGAGCCCCAGCGTTACGATGGCCCGCCAGTCGGCCAGGGGCGGCACTTGCAGGCTCACCCGTTTGAACAGGACCTGGCCAGTCGCCATGAATACCGAAAACGAGAGCAGCTTCAGGAATTGAGCGGGAGCGTAGTCAAACATCGGCTCCTCCATGTTCTGGTGATCCGGCCGCCGGCGGTGCTGGCCGGTCCTCTACGTAATAGATGTCTCTGCCCACATCCATGCACTCGAAATGCTCCGGCAGCGGAATCATGAAGCGCAGAAAGCTGTGCACATACGGGAAGAAATGGAAGTGGGGATTGAAGGTATACAAGTACTCCCGTTCACGCGGCACGACGACGATCAGACGGCGAGCGGCAATCCGCCTGAGCTCCGCGAGCGCCGCTCGAAAGTCCAGAATGTGTTCTAGAACATGGGTGCAGATGACCGTATCAAAATGATTGTCCGGAAACGGCAGCCGCTCCACCGGCGCGCTGAAATACTCGATTTCCCCGTCGCCCGCCTTTGGCGGAACGATGTCCACGCCGACGACCTTCTCGAACTCACCGCGCCTGTTGCCTGTCAACGTCCTCAGCAGATAACCGGTACCGCAGCCCACATCGCAGATCCGCGGCCCGAGCATGTCTCTGCGTATCAGCTCTATGCAGCGGTGTGAATTGTCGGTGTCATCCTGAACACGCGGATGCTTCTCGTAAAGACGCTGATATTCGTCTGCAGTGAGGAACGCAGCTCGACGTCTGAAATCTGCCAGTTCATCGACGTGCTGGCCCCAGAAAAGCCGAAACAACCACCGAAACAAGAAAGAATCGCGAAGCAACGGCGGGAAAAAATCCTCGAGCACAACACGCAATCTGTTGGTTGTTTCGCGCTTCATAAATCGGCACCGTTCCGCGCCTCTCGAATTTGTATCATCCAGCGAGTTCCCCGGGTGACCGAGCGCCCGACGCGCTCAGCTCATAAACCAGCTGAACTCCGACCCTGACGTACTCCACGACTTCCAGGAATGCCGCCTCATTCGCTTCGTCATCGGCGTCCTCGTTCGGCGCCGCGCGGCTTATCTGGACCAGATCCTCGAGGAATTCCCGGATCTCGCCTTCGAGGTTCTCGAACTCTCTGAGTCCCCGGATGGCGAGCCCGTATAGAAATCCCTGGCACCAACTCGCCAGTGCATCAGTGCGCGCCGCCAACTCATACTCGTCCCCGGGCAGCAGCAGGACGAACCCCATGTCCGTCCCCTCCAGCGCTGTCCGGCTGGCCTCATACAGATCATGCAGAGCCTGGCGAGCGTTGACCGGGGCTCTTTGCGGGTCATCCATGACATCGGCAAGCGTGTTGGCAATCCAAGCCGCCGGAAGATCGTCCGCCGCCGTACACATCAACCCGCACAAGGTGCCGTGAGCCTCCGCTGCCGCATCCCGCGCGCCCGGCATGCCGAGGCATCTGGTGATTTCGTCGTAATCGACCGGTCCGGCCATTTCGTCCACGCCGCAGCGGCGCTCCGGATTGTCCAAATTTTCCAATGCTAACACCGGTGAGCCCTCTAACGCAGGGCGATACGGCTTGATTGACCGACCTCATCGGCACCGCTTAACATTCAACTCATGAGTGACAGTGCCATACAGACATTCGAACAGGAGCTGAAACGGCTCGAGTCTCGACTCGACGAACTGGTGGACGTCTGCCAGCAGCTGAAGGACGAAAATCGGTCTCTCAAGCAGCGCCAGGATACGCTGATGTCCGAGCGCGCCAATCTGTTGCAGAAAAACGAGCAGGTCCGCGCGCGGGTTGAAGCGATGATCGGCAGACTCAAGGCAATGGAGGCGGGGGGCTAATATGGACATGGCTCAGGTCAGCATCCGGATCCTTGAGAAGGAGTACCAGTTCGCCTGTCCGGCCAGTGAGCGGAATGATCTTCTCAACGCCGCGGAGTTCCTTAACGCCAAGATGCGTCAGATCCGGGACTCCGGAAAAGTTGTTGGGCTGGATCGTATTGCCGTTATGACGGCGCTGAATCTTGCCAATGAACTCCTGAAGAGCCGCTCCCAGGAGGAGTTGATGGACTCCAGTCTGGGACTGAGAGTTAAGAGTATGCGCGAACGTATCGAGTCCGCCCTGCAGACAAGCAAGCAGCTCGAGCTCTGATCGCGCGATCGTCGTGTTTAACAATTTGGCGTCTCCTGCAGTGTTCGATACGGGCCGGGAACCTCTCGTCCCTATGTTTCAACATCGGGGCCATGCTCTGTCGGCATCACTGAGCACTACCGCTTAAGGCGGGTAGCCTTAGATGCCACGGCCGGCCCCACCTATTGCTCTGGCTCGAGAGCAAAGGCTGGTAACGACACAGGCGGGAGACGCCTCCTTCTCTTCTTGAACATGCAATCCCGCAGAAACCTTCGTTGCCGTTTGAGGGCGGCACGGCGAGCCCTATCCGGCCGACGGCGACGATGTGCCGAGACGGCCATTGCGAGACGCATAAAGCGACTGCCCGTGTACCGAAGAGCCGGCAGCCTAGCCGTCTACCTGTCATTCGACGGTGAGGTCGATCTTTCCGCACTCATGCTCCAGGCATCGGCAGCGGGCAAGACACTGTATTTGCCTTTCATCAACGGTCGCCGAGGCGCCGGCATGCATTTCATCCGGTTCCGCCCGGGCGACCCTGTCCGCCGCAACCGCTTCGGGATCCTTCAACCGAATCCGAACCGCACCTGCCGCATCCAGCCCTCTCGCATCGATTTGATACTGATGCCGTTAGTCGGCTTCGACGTGATGGGGACGCGGCTAGGCATGGGCGGTGGTTACTACGATCGATGTTTTGCAAGTCTGGCGACCCGCGGGATACTCCGGCATCGGTTTGTGGGTGTCGCCTTCGAATGCCAGAAAGCGATTCTTATCGAACGTGAGAATTGGGACGTCCCCGTGTCGGTAGTTGTAACGGAAGCGGGCGTTTATCGCAGCGTTAGAAATCCGCGAAGCGCGTTCCGCGTTAACGAGGAGACCAAATGAATTACTGGTTGTTCAAGTCAGAGCCCGGCGAATTCAGCATCGATGATCTTGCGCGCAGACCCCGGAACACAGAACACTGGGACGGAGTGAGAAACTATCAAGCGCGCAATTTCATGCGCGATGAAATGCGCAAAGGCGACCTCGCATTCTTCTATCACTCCAGTTGCGCCGAACCGGCCATCGTCGGGATCGTGAAAATAACAAAGGATGCCTACCCGGATCACACTGCCTTCGACCCCGATGACAAACACTTCGATCCAAAGAGTGATCCCGACAATCCGCGTTGGGTGATGGTTGACGTTCGTCTGATTGAGAAATTCGATGCACCAATAACCTTAGGAACCCTGAAACGCTACAAAAATAGTGGTTTGAAGGATTTTCGCCTATTGGCAAGGGGCAACCGACTGTCGGTATTTCCGGTCGCCGGGAAGCATTGGAATTTCATCATGTCGCTGCGATGACCGTGCAGATACATTCAAATGCGACGTCGGTGCTGCAGCACTCAAGAGGCCGGTCGCCGGCATTTGATCGTCTCCGCAGTTAAAGAGACGTCACTGAGTTGCTTTTGTCACGCAACAAGTAAACGTCTTTAGTTGATGGAAATAACAACACTGTTGTATATACTCTTGCGCGAACCCCCCAACACGGAGATGACAATGGCTAAACGTACTGCGTCGAAGAAAAAGGCGGCGAGTAAAAAGAAGAAGACAACGGTAAGAAAGAAAGCGTCTGCCAAGAAGGCACCCGCTCGCAAGAAGGTCGCCAAGAAATCTGCGGCCAAGAAGAGACCGGCTGCCAAGAAGAAGGCTGCCGCTAAGAAGAGACCTGCTGCGAAGAAGAAAGCCACCAAGAAGAAGGCCGCCAAGAAGAAACCTGCTGCGAAGAAGAAAGCCACCAAGAAGAAGGCCGCCAAGAAGAAACCTGCTGCGAAGAAGAAGGCTGCTAAAAAGAAAGCCGCTTCCAAGAAGAAGCCAGCTTCGCGTAAGAAGGCCGCTTCGAAGAAGAAGCCAGCTTCGCGTAAGAAGGCCGCTTCCAGAAAGAAGTAGTTTTCCGCCAGAGCAAAACTTAAAAAACCGGGCCGTTCGAAAGGACGGCCCGGTTTCTTTGTAATAGGATGGCATCTGCAGGGCAAAGTGGCCAGAACGTTCGGAATTATGAATCCTGATCAGAAAAAGGCGGCTGCAGCGCGTGCTGCTATCCAGTTCCTTACCGGCGGCGTCATCGGCGTCGGAACGGGCAGTACCGTCAATCACTTCATCGCGGAACTGGGCAAGATTAAAAGCCGGATCGATGGTGCCGTGTCGAGTTCAGAAGCCTCCACGGAGCGCCTCAAGGCACTCGGGATCCCGATCCTCGACTTGAATGAGGCAGGCCAGCTCGATCTTTACGTGGACGGTGCTGACGAGGCCACAGAACATCTCCACCTGGTCAAGGGTGGCGGCGGCGCATTGACCCGGGAAAAAATTGTCGCGGCGGCCTCGGATAATTTTGTCTGCATTATCGACGACTCGAAACTCGTTGATGTCCTTGGCGCGTTCCCGCTTCCGGTCGAGGTCATTCCGATGGCTCGATCCTACGCCGCCCGCAGGCTTGTTAAGCTTGGTGGCCATCCCGTGTGGCGAAAGGGTTTCGTCACGGACAACGGCAATGACATCCTCGACGTGAGCGGTCTTGAAATTATCGACCCCCCTGCTTTGGAATCCGAAATCAACGACATCGCCGGTGTGGTTACAGTGGGCATCTTCGCCCGACGGCCGGCCGACGTCTTGCTCGTCGCTGGCAATGGTGGCGTGAAACGGGTGGTCGCCTGATCGGCTTTCCGCGTCGGCTAGGACCGCAGGGCAGCAAGAAACGGATCAAGATCTGGCCCGAAGCGTCTGTAGCGCCCGATTGACGATGCATAGACAGGTCGACGAACCTGGTCGAAACTGGCGGTGTTGGCCAACCTGCCGCTCTCATGGAATTTGAGGCAGGCCGGTTCCCAGGTGAGTTCCAGCGCGCTCAGCATATTCCGGACCTGATACTCCAAGTCCTCCACCAGGGATTCATACCGCACCTGAAGCACCGGAATGTCCAGAGTCTGCTGCCAGTGCCTCATCAGATCTTCCTGAGCTTTCCAGACAGCAGCAATGTGCTCCAGGCGGTTAGCCCAGGGAAGAATGTTTCTGTTGAAATCGTTGGAGAATATGGACACGGCTGTATCCGCCGGATTTCGTCGGCACCAGATGACCCGCATTCCCGGCAAGATGCGACGCGCAAGTCCGAGATGCATAAAGTTGCCTGGAAACTTGTCGGTGTAGAAAAGCGTTTCCGGGCGGAACTGTCCCACGGCACTTTGCCATTTCCTGCGCAGCGTCAGGGCATCTGTATCGTCTCGCGGACCCAGGCGCTGCGCCTTGTTCCATAGCTGTGCCGCCATGGTCTCGAGGATCAGTCGCTCGCCGCCCGCCTGTACTCCCGGATGACACGCGAGGATCTGCTCAACCAGGGTGGTTCCGGAGCGCGGCATACCGACGATGAGCAGGGGCCGGGGTTCACCTGCTTTCAACGGGCCGGCTTGCCAGGACGCCATCCGCTCCCGAGTATGCCAGTCGATGATCGCCTGGACCCGCTGCGCGAAAGCCTCGGGATCGAACACAGCCGGCTTCAGCCGATTGGCTTGCTGCCAGGCGTCGAACGCTTCATCGTATCTGCCCATCTTCTCTAATACATGACCCAGAGCGTACCAGGGCCCAGGGTTACGGCGGCACTCCGCGTGACCGCCGGCGATAGCACGTTGCAGGTGGATCAACCCCTCGTCGTAGCGACCCCCACCGGCCAACAGCCGGCCAGCAGCATAGTCGACCACCGACGGGCGGTCTGATTCGTCGAGGAAAGGCGCAAGGACCCGGAGGCCGGCGTCCCGTTGCCCCATGACTTCCAGACACAATGCCCGGCCTGCCGCAGCTTCCTTCAGGCCCGGGTCATGTTGGAGTGCGAGAGCGTAAGCGTGTTCCGCGGCCTCAACCTCGCCCATCGAATACAGAAGTTGTCCAAGAACAGCGTTCACATCGGGTCGTTCCGGAGCCAGTTCGGCAGCCTTTCGGCAGGCTGCCGTCGCCTCCGCCAGACGATCCCGGAACTGCAATAGTTCAGCTAGATTCAGCCAGTTCTCCACATCTTCGGGCGCCAGGTCTGTCACCCGTTGGAGACAACGGATCGCGTCTTCGAGGCGCTGGGTGGCGGCCAGCAACCGGCCCATGCCTTTCAGCGACCGCAGGTCGTCCGGATTCAGGCACAATGCCTGCCGCCACGTTGCCTCCGCGGCGGCGGTATCCTGATTGCGGGCAAGCACATGGCCCAGGCTCGAAAGAGCCTCGACGTCGTCCGGGTCGATGTCTGTTGCCCGCCGGTAGGCATCAACAGCCTCATCCAGGCGGCCCAGATTATTCAGGGCGCGGCCTGCCGCCCGGAACACTCGCCCGTCACGGGGCGAGGTGAGCAGCAACGGGCCCAAGCACCTCAGCGCTTGACCGGCCTCGCCCCTGTCAATCAAAGCCTCGACGGCCTGGATATCATTGTCTCCCCTGTCCTGCATGGATCTTTGCGCCAGTGTGTTTCGGCCAACCTGGTCAACCTGGTCAACCTTTATTTGTACGCTACAACATGCGGTCAGGGGTAGCCAGCGACCCGGTGCTCGAGTTACGCAGCCTGCCTGAGTAGCGCCGGAGATACAGTCGCGGGACTGTTCCGCCGGGACTGCCCGATAAATTCTCCGACAGGATCTTTACCGGTTCAGTCATCCGTCCAGAGAAGGCCCGCGCTGTTGGACGCACTCATTGCCCGAACGACGTCTGTGATCAGGACCGGGCGGGCGCAAGGCGGACGATTCACAAATGGTCTCTACGCAGGCCCGTCTCGCTTGGGAGCGCCACGGCGTGGTCCTGGGTCCAGGCGGCATTTATCAAGTTGTTCGAAGAGAACAGCGGGGCCCCTCACGGGCCCCGTCAATCATGACCTGACGCTCTCATGCCGCTCTGGGCACCTCAGCCTCCTGGGCGGGTTCCGGCCGGATGTAGTCCTCCAGGCGGAAGCGCCGTGTACGAAACCAGTACTCGACCGTAAAGCCCGGCCACAGGGTCGTGTTCCTGCCATTCTCGTCCAGGTACCAGCTCCTGCAGCCACTCGCCCAGACCGTATGTGACAGGCGATTCTGGATCTTCCTGTTGAAAGCCAGTTCCACTCCCCTGCGGACTTCCAGTACGGGAATTCCGTTGGCGTTCATCTTGGCCAGTGCGTCCATCACGTAACGCATCTCAGCTTCAAGCATGAACACCACTGAATTGTGCCCGAGACCCGTGTTGGGGCCATTGAGGATGAACAGATTTGGAAAGCCGGAGACGCTCATCCCCTTGTACGCCTCCATACCACCATGCCAACGCTGGGTCAGGTCCAGCCCTTGTCGCCCAATGAACAGGCCCTCCGGGACTGGATTTGTCGCCTGGAATCCTGTGCAGAGCACGATGGCGTCAAGGGAAGTCTCCACGCCGTCGCTGGTCACGATGCCGTCCTCCGTGATCTCGCGAATCTTTCGGGTCACCAGGTGAACGTTGCTACGCGTGAGCGCCGGATAGTAGTCATCGGACAGCAGTACCCGCTTGCAACCGGCGGGGAAACCGGGCACCACCTTCAGGCGTAGGCCCGGGTCTGGAATGCCACGACTTATATTCCACCGCCCGAGCCATTCCACAAACCGGGTCAGGCGCGGGAAGACCACGAAAGCCGTCGCTCTGCCTTCCAGGCGCCAGTAAAGCAACCAGCGGAACAGCTTCTGGGCGAAGGGCAGTTTGCGATATAGCCATTTCTCCACCCGGGTGATCTTGCGGTCGGGTCGCGGGATCACCCACGGGGGGGTGCGCTGAAACAGGTATAGCTCGTCGACTGTCGGCGCGATGTCCGGCACGACCTGGATGGCGCTGGCGCCGGTGCCGATCACTGCCACGCGCTTGCCGGCGAGATCGAGGTCGGGATCCCAGCGGGCGGAATGGACCGTTTCACCCTTAAATCGTTCCAGTCCCGGAATGTCAGGATAGGCCGGCCGGCTGAGGCCGCCGATGGCGCTGATCAGTATTGGCGCCGAATAAGTTGTCCCGTTGCCTGCCCGGACACGCCACCGATTGACGGACTCCCGCCATTCCGCCCGTTTCACTTGCGTGGACAGCCGTATGTGCGACGCGAGCCCGTATTTGTCGACGCAGTGCTGCAGATAGTCACGGATCTCCTCCTGCCGCCCGAACATGTAGGACCAGTCCGGATTCGGCTCGAAGGAATAGGAGTAGAGGTGAGACTGGACGTCGCAGGCGCAGCCCGGATAGGTGTTGGCCCACCAGGTACCGCCGACACCTGCGTCCTTCTCGAGGATTACGAAGTCCTCTATCCCGGCTTCCTTGAGCCTGATCCCGGCCAGGATCCCACCGAAACCGGCGCCGATGATAAGGACTTCCAGATTCTGCGTGCCCGATATCGCCCCTGGGTCTTCCGCCATGAATGCCGCCCGCTCTTTTTGTCGGTTATCCCGGTCAATATCGTATCAACGAACGCGGGGGTCAAATCGGCATCTCTCGCCGACTGTTCGCCTCCTTACGTGGATCTCGTCTCCATCCCGCGGTTCCTACCCGGGTCCCAGGTCGGCTGGACAGACGAAAAGGCCCCCTGAGAAGGGGGCCGTTTCATCTATGGCTGGGGGACCAGGATTGATTCGCCGCTGCGCGGCTCACCCCTCTCGGGGCGGCGTCGCTTCGCTCCGCCGTCTGTCGGCCCGCCACGCGGGCCTCGGTTCGAACTAAGGCTCCCCTCCATATGGGCCCCCGCAGCGATAAATGAAAAGGCCCCCTGAGAAGGGGGCCGTTTCATCTATGGCTGGGGGACCAGGATTCGAACCTGGGTTGGCGGAGTCAGAGTCCGCAGTCCTACCGCTAGACGATCCCCCAAAAAGCGTCGTGCGAGACTGGCGAATCAGCGCTTCGAGTACTGGGTGGCCCGGCGCGCCTTTCTGAGACCGACTTTCTTCCGCTCCACCTCGCGGTCGTCGCGAGTCACGAAACCGGCTTTGCGCAGCGGCTTGCGTAAGTTCTCGTCATATTCAATCAGGGCGCGAGTCAGCCCATGCCGGATGGCACCTGCCTGACCGGTTGTCCCGCCACCGGCGACATGTGCCGTGACGTCGAACTTGCCGTCCATGTCGACGACCTGCAAGGCTTGGCGGACGATCATGCGTGCCGTCTTGCGGCCGAAGAACTCGTCCAGCGGCTTGCGATTGACAGTAATCGCCCCCTTGCCGGGGCGAAGGTATACCCGGGCGGTAGAGGTCTTGCGTCGGCCGGTGCCGTAATTGTCCTGTGCGCTCATAGTCAGTTTCCGCGTAGCGTGTCGTCGGGCCGGTTCAGATTTCGAGCGGCTGAGGCTGCTGTGCCTCGTGCTTGTGCTCGGGTCCGGCGAAAATCTTCAGCTTCCTCATCATCTGCCTGCCCAGGGGGTTCTTGGGCAGCATGCCCTTGACGGCCAGCCGAATCACGTCCTCCGGAGACTTGTCGATCATCTCCTGAAAGGTCGCTGACTTGAGGTTACCGATATAACCCGTGTGGTGGTGGTACATTTTGTCGGATCGCTTGTTGCCGGTGACGTTCACGTCTTTGGCATTGACGACGACGATGTAGTCACCCGTGTCCACATGGGGCGTGTATTCGGGCTTGTGCTTGCCGCGCAGCCGACGGGCGACCTCCGTGGCCAGACGACCCAGTGTCTTGCCGGAAGCATCCACGACAAACCAGTCGTGGCGGACGGTCTGCGGTTTGGCAGAAAAGGTCTTCATCACTCGATTCCTGTGAGCGGTGAGCGAAAGGGCGAGAATTCTAATGAAGCCGGCGCCGCATTGCAACGTCGGCGGCCACTCGCGGCACAATCGCCCGCCTCGATGCCCCCGCCCCCGGATCCGGAAAAATCCTTATATTTTCAGTCTCTTGACCTCTTTGCCCCCGGCCAGATGCTGGTCCACGATGTCGTCGATGTCTTCCTTGTCCACATAGGTGTACCAGACGCCCTCGGGATAGACGACTGCCACGGGGCCCTCGGCGCAGCGATCCAGACAACCGGAGGTGTTGACGCGAACCCCGCCCTCCCCTGCCAGCCCCAGATCCTTGATCCGTTGCTTTGCATAGGCGCGGGCTTCGGCAGCGCCGGCGTCCTGGCAGCACGGGCGTCCATCCTCTCTAAGATTGGTGCAAAAGAAGATGTGTCGCCTGTAATAACTCACGCCACTGGCAACTCAGAAGGAGTATTCCAGGCCCATGGTCGTGTAGAAATCGGAGTTTGCGTCGCCGTCGGGAACTTCGCTGTTGCGCTTTATCTCGTAGGTGAACTTGCCGGAAAGGCTGCCGATGATTGTTGCCTTCACTTCCGATATGGAGCGCAATCGCCAGTTTGAGTCGGCCTCCGAGTATCGAGCCATCAGGAGCTGGCTGAAACTCGAGTTCTCGGTTAGCTGCCAGGTGTACATCAGGGCACCGTAACCTACGCCGCCCGTGTCGGATGAACCCTCGCTGTCCTGCGTCCAGAGCAGACCAGCACCGGCCTCACCGATCAGCCGATGATCGCCACGCTTGAAGAGTTCTCGACCGTAGCCGCCCGTGACACCGGCCTCTTCCTCGATGCCCGAAAACCGGTCTTTCTCGTAGATCGCCCGACCGACTCCGTAGCTTTTCTCGTTGAAGAAGTATTTGGCGGCGTTCTCCACCCGATACATCTCGTCGGTGGTGCTGTTGTCCTCGGACTTCGACATGCCGCTGACCAGCCCGTCGAACAACCACTTGCCCGCCGTCTGGTAGGCCCATGCGACCTCCAATCCCCAGTCCTGATTCGTCGAATTGCCTCGCCGCTCGTAATAACTGGCTGTGATGGCGCCCGACCAGCCCACCTCCTTTTCGTCGCCGTTGGCGGCTTCGTCCAGCAGACCCAGCTCGGCCTCCTGACCATGAGCCTGTTGAGCCAGGCTGAACGCTGCGGCCGCTACGGCCATAATCCTGATCATGAAATTCATTTGGCAAGCCTCGATTGTTTGCCCTCCGGCGGCGGGCGCAAAAAAAGACGCGGTAGAATAATGGATTCTTTTCGTGCCTCCAACCGTCATGGATTCCGCCACGTCCGTCGAATCCCCTCCGAACGCCAGCGAGAGATCCGGCAAGCCCGCAACGAGGGTCGATCGGCTGGCGGATGCCTGCGTCAAGTGCGGGCTGTGCCTTCCCCATTGTCCGACGTACCAGATCGCGAACCTGGAGGGCGAATCGCCACGGGGCCGCATTGCACTGATCCAGGGTCTTGTGTCAGGACAGCTACCGGCGGGTGGACGAACGGTTGAACACCTGGAAAGCTGCACCGGCTGCCTGAATTGCGAAGCCATATGCCCGGCGGGCGTGCGCTACGGCGAACTCATCGACATGGGCCGTGCGGAGCTGAGACGCCGCGGTCACGAAGATCGATGGACGCGATGGCTCAATGCCCTGGCCGGCCGGCCGCAAACGTCCCGGATGCTTCTGGCGCTGCTGCGCTGGGCTCGCAGGCTGGGGATCCGCCGGATCGCCCCCGCGGTCGGGATCGGGCCTGATACGGTGCCCGGCCGGATTCTCGCACGCCTGCCGGCGAAGCCACTGGATCGCGCAAAGAGGCAGCCGTTCAACGGGCCCCACAACGCAGAGCCAGTGATGCTGTTCATTGGCTGCGTCACCTCTTCCCTTGACCGGCAGACCCTGGAAGACGCCATCGGGGTCCTCAATCGCTGTGGCCACAACGTTGTCATACCGCCAGATCAGGACTGTTGCGGGGCACTCGATCTTCACTCGGGAAATCCCCGGATCGCTGCTCGGCTGGCAACGAAGAATATTGCGGCATTCGGTTCCGATAACACGCCCATTCTGACGCTGGCCACGGGTTGTGGCGTGACCCTGGACGAGTACGACCGCCTGACAGCGGACGACAGCGAAGATTTTTGTCGCCGGCTGGCGGATGTGGGCGCGTTCCTTCACGACCACTGGCGGAAAAACCCGCCGCGCCTCGCGCCACTGCCCGTGCGGGTCGCTCTTTTTCAGCCCTGCACGGCGAGAAACAACCGACGGCGGCAAGACCGCAGCGCCGAGCTGTTGCAACGCATCCCCGCGCTCGATCTCCATCGGCTTGATGTGGGCTTCGGCTGCTGCGGCGCCGCCGGTCATCATTTCCTCACGCGGCGAGCGCAAGCGGACCAGCTGGCAGCCCCGATTCTCGAAGAGATCCTGGCCCTGGATCCGGATCACGTGGCGGTCTCAAACGTCGGTTGCGCATTGCACCTCGCCGGGGCGCTGACGGCGGCCGGCCACCGTGCCACGGTACTGCACCCCGTGAGCCTGCTCAGACTCAGCCTGGCCGGCGACGGTTGATATAATGCGGCCATGAAGAGAGCGCTTTCCCCTCTTGATCAGCTGATCGTCGGGGCCGACCGGGCCTTGCGCACGGTATTCTCCGACGCGCCCAGGCCGGGGCGCGCGAATCCCGGGGCAGACCTTCCGGAGACCGTACACGGTGAAAGGGATCGCAGCCACGTGGCCGGGCTCATGCGGGTCAATCATGCTGGCGAGATCGCCGCCCAGGGCCTGTACCAGGGCCAGGCGGCGACGGCGCGACTGACAACGGTACGGGCGTCCATGGAGAAAGCCGCCGAGGAAGAGAACGACCATCTGGCCTGGTGCCAGGAGCGGTTGGCGGAACTCGGCAGCCGACCGAGCATCCTGAATCCCATCTGGTACGCGGGGGCTTTCGCGATCGGGGCCACCGCCGGATTGATCGGCGACCGGTGGAGCCTGGGGTTCGTTGCCGAAACCGAGCGGCAGGTCGTTCGTCATCTGGAAGATCACCTGGCACGGTTGCCCCGGGGGGATGCCCGCAGCAAAGCGATCCTCGAGCAGATGAAAATCGACGAACAGCGCCACGGCGCCACAGCGGAACAGGCGGGGGGGGCTCAGCTTCCGGCGCCGGTGAGACAGCTGATGGGCGCGGTGTCCCGGATCATGACCCGGGGCGCCTACCGGGTGTGACTCCGGCGCTCCGCGCTTGCTCTCTGCGGCTCCGTGTATTAAAAGAGGTGTCGCTTTACATATTCTTCCTCACCCAAAGGCGGGCAAATGTCTGAAACTGCTCAGAACCTTAGCGACGTCCCGGCCATCAACAAGTTCCTTTCCCTGTGCCGCATCAGGAAAGTTCCGCCGAAGACGGTCGTGATCCACGCCGGTGACCTGCCGGATATCCTCTACTACGTTGTGGACGGCTCGGTGGAGGTGATGATCGAAGACGAGGACGGCAACGAGATGGTGCTGTCCTACCTGAACAAGGGACAGTTCTTCGGGGAAATGGGGCTTTTCTACGAGCAGCCGACCCGAAGCGCATGGGTGCGCACCCGGACCGAGTGCGAACTGGCCGAGATGACCTATCCCAGATTCCGCCAGATAGCCAATGAGAGTCCGGGGCTGTTGTTCGAGCTGGCCACACAGCTCGCCAGCCGGCTGGAACGGACCAACAAGAAGCTCGGTGACCTGGCGTTCGTGGATGTTACCGGACGAATCGCCCACGCGATCATGGACCTTTGCAGCGAGCCTGACGCCATGACCCACCCCGACGGCATGCAGATCAAAGTCAGCCGCCAGGAGTTATCGAGATTGGTGGGTTGCTCACGCGAGATGGCGGGACGGGTACTTAAGGTGCTCGAGGAGCAGGGTCTGCTCCACGCCAAGGGCAAGACGATTGTGGTTTACAACGTCCGCGGCAGGCAGAAATCCTCCTGACCGGGTAACTCAGGGTTCGCGCCCGAGAAAATTCCGCAGGATTCTCTTGCCTGCTGGGGTCAGAATCGACTCCGGATGAAACTGCACCCCCTCCACCGGCATTCGTCGGTGTCTCAGTCCCATAATCTCGTGACGCTGCCCGTCCTGGGAGACCGTCCAGGCCGATTCCTCCAGGCATCCGGGCAACCTGTCTCGGGATACGACCAGGGAATGATACCGGGTCGCTTCCAGCGGGCTGTCCAGCCCGTTAAAAACGCCTCGCTGGTCGTGGTAAATCAGAGATGTTTTGCCGTGCATGACGTGATCGGCGTGAATTACCCGACCCCCGTAGGCCTGACCGATGCTCTGGTGCCCCAGGCACACCCCGAGAATCGGTATCTCGGCGCCCAGCGCCAGGATTGCGGGCATCGATATGCCGGCTTCGTCTGGCGTGCCGGGGCCCGGTGAAATCACCAGGGCCCGGGGTCGCAACCGTCGAATGCCATCGAGGGTGATGCGATCGTTGCGGAATACCTGCACGTCGACGCCGAGTTCACCCAGATACTGCACCAGGTTGTAGGTGAAGGAATCGTAGTTGTCGATGACCAGGACCATGGCAGGACCCCGGCGACGAATCAGGTAACCGCAGCCACTGCTTCCCGCATCCGGCGAATGGTATCTGCATAATCATCGCTGCCAAAGATGGCGGAACCCGCCACGAAGGTATCTGCGCCAGCCCGCGCAATGTCGGCGATATTGTCCACCTTGACACCGCCGTCCACCTCCAGTCGGACATCCAGTCCACTTTCGTCGATCATGCGGCGTACTTTGGCCAGCTTGGTGAGTGCCGAGGGAATGAATTTCTGGCCGCCGAAACCGGGATTCACGGACATGATCAGCACCATGTCTACCTTGTCCATCACATACTCGAGCCATGTCAGCGGAGTGGCGGGATTGAATACCAGGCCCGCTTTGCAGCCTTTGTCACGGATCAACTGGAGGCTACGATCCACGTGACCGCTGGCTTCCGGATGGATCGTGACATAGCTTGCGCCGGCGTCGGCGAAATCCACGATCAGTGAGTCGACGGGGCTGACCATCAGGTGGACGTCGATGGGCGCCTCGATTCCATAGTCGCGGAGTGCCTTGCAGACCATCGGTCCAATCGTGAGATTGGGTACGTAGTGATTGTCCATGACGTCGAAATGGACGATATCGGCGCCGGCGTCCAGCACTTCCCGGACCTCTTCCCCGAGGCGGGCGAAGTCCGCAGACAGAATCGACGGCGCGATGTACATATCCTTCATGGCAAATTCATCCGGCTCAGGTGAGCCTTCACTCTACCCCATGACACACGTCCCTGCAGCCTGTCGTCATCGCATCCCGCGGGACTGTCGGACGGCATCGTAGGCCGCCCGGATCTCGCGGGTTTTCTCCTCAGCCACGGGGATCATGGACTCCGGCATGCCTCGCGCCTTCAGCTTGTCCGGATGGTGCTGATTCATGAGCCGCCGGTACGCTGTCTTGATCTCCTTTTCGCCGGCGTCCGGATCCACACCGAGAACCCGGTAGGCGTCACCGAGATCGGTGCTGGCGGGGCGCGCCTGGCCCTGGGCACCGGATCGGGACCGATGCAGCCGGATCAGCGCCTCGATCTGGGCCAGTTCGACCCGGGATATCCGCAGCGCCTGGGCGACTTCCCAGAGCACGTCGCGGCTGGCGGCATGAATCGATCCGCCTGCCAGCATGGCCTGCATCTGTATTTCGATAAAGGCGCGATGCAGGTCGTGGCGCCTCGGTGTCATGCGCCGAAGCCGCTCCACCGATTCGAACACCGGATAGTCCCGGCTTTTGCCCTCGGTAAACAGGCCTATAGCCTCCTGAACCTGACCGGCCGTGAGGCGCATGTGGTGCATGACGGCCCGCGCTGCGCGGATTTCGTTCTCCGAAACCCGACCGTCCGCCTTGGCGATCCGGCCCATTACGGCGAACGTGGTCTCAAAGAAGGCCTGCTGTACCGTCGGTGGGGGCATACCGCGGGACTCGCTCACGCCACGGTCGAACTGGTGACCGATCACCGCGCCGAACAGGGCGCCGACCGGACCTCCGGCCATCGCCCCGAGCGCCGCGCCCAGCACTTTCCCTGTCCAGCTCACGTGGCGGAGGCGGGTGCAGGCGGCCAGGGCCGCCGCAACGAGAATTGACTGACGATCATTGGTGCTGCAAGAATTGCCCGCTTCCCGATCTGCGCATCTACTGCGAAAAGAAGCATCCTCATGGTATCAGGACAGGACTTTGCCGACATCGATTCGGCCCGACAGGAAACCATCTCCCTGGTGGCCCACAAGGCACTATTGTTCGGGGAGTTTTCTGCGAAGGCCGCCGGCAGCGGCATTTTCGAGGATCCTGTGATGCACACGTATTTCCTGCATTACATATTCGGAGCGGTCCGGGCACTGGCGGGCCACCCGCAGCTTCCGGCCCCCCTGGACGAGGATGACGCGGTGAATGCCATGGGCAACGCGCTCATGACTTTCGAGGGCAGCACCAGAGAAGAGGTAGTGGGCACCCTCAAAATGCTATACCGCGCGAAGGACGAGGCAGCCGTGCATATCCAGGAAGAGGGCAGGAAGGCCGCCGAATCGTGGAACTGGGGTGAGAACCGGGATGCCGTGTTTCGTTTTCTCGAACTCACCCGGGACGAATCGAATTTCCCTCGGCAAGTGGAGTCGTCACCGCCGATCAAATCCGACCCGAGCGATGCCTGAGGGTACGAGGTAGCCATGGAAGCCTTATTCGAGTCCCAGATCCGCGGCCTGGAGTTGCTTTACCGCGGCAAGGTGCGTGACGTATACGCCGTCGACGAGGAACGTCTGCTCATCGTCACCACCGACAGGCTGTCCGCTTTTGATGTCGTGCTGCCGGATCCCATCCCCGGTAAGGGTGAGATGCTGACACAGATCTCCAATTTCTGGTTCGCGCGGATGGATCAGATTATCCAGAATCATCTGCTCGACGTCCCTCTCAGTGAAGTCCTGCCCCCCGGCGAGGACATCGAGTTGCTTGCCCGTCGCTCGATCGTCACGCGGCGGCTGAAAGCGCTTCCCATCGAGGCGGTGGCGCGCGGATACCTCATCGGCTCGGGCTGGAAAGACTACAGGCAGACCGGCGCCGTTTGCGGAATCCCCTTGCCAGAGGGCCTGAACCTGGCTGACCGCCTGCCGGAGGCGATCTTCACACCGGCGACCAAGGCGGCGTCGGGGAATCACGATGAGAACATCAGCTTCGAGCACGTCGAGGCACTCATCGGCCACGACCTGGCGGCGCGGGTCAAGGACGTGACGCTGCGGCTTTACTCCGAAGCAGCGGATTACGCCCGCTCCCGCGGCATCATCATCGCCGACACCAAGTTCGAGTTCGGCTTAGATGAAAACGGAGAACTGTTCCTGATCGACGAAATCCTGACCCCGGACTCGTCCCGTTTCTGGCCCGCCCGCTCATATCGGCCAGGGATCAGCCCGCCCAGCTTCGACAAGCAGTTTGTCCGCGATTACCTGGAGACCCTCAACTGGGACAAGCGCCCGCCCGGCCCTCGCCTCCCGGAGGAGATCATCCAGCGGACCAGCGAGAAATACATGGAAGCCTTGAGGCTCCTCACCGGCGAGCCGGGCCTCTAGACGCCACAGGGATCCGCTTCCCCCTGATCCGTGACGGCCCCCGCCGATCGAGCTTTGCCCTTGCCAGCGCGACAGCGTTCTGCAACGCTTGTTGCGGATTCGCGAAGGTATACCCGATGACCAGTTCATTTCAGCCGCGTGTTGAAGCGTTCCTCTGGAAACCACCCGGCGCGATGCAATCGGGGCCCGGTCTGGCGGCCATAAAAGTACTCCGCTACGTGTACGCCGTTGGCAGAGAGGTGGCAGAGGGACAGCTGACCCTGCGAGCCATGAGCCTGGTGTACACCACGCTGCTGTCTATCGTGCCGCTGATCGCCTTCAGCTTCTCCGTACTCAAGGCCTTTGGTTTCCATCGTGAACTGGAACCCTACCTGTATACCTTCTTGGAGCCACTCGGAGAGAAGGGAACGGAACTCACCGACCAGATCATCACCTTTGTGGACAATGTCAAAGGCAGCGTCCTGGGTGGAATCGGCCTGCTCCTACTGTTGTACACCGTGGTATCCATGGTCCAGAAGGTGGAGAACAGCTTTAACTGGATCTGGCAGGTCAAGCAGGCGCGTTCCCTGGCAAGACGTTTCAGCGATTACCTGAGCGTTATACTGGTGGGTCCGATTCTGATGATCGCGGCTCTCGGCATGATTGGCTCCGTTTCCTCCAATGCGCTGGTACAGAAGCTCACCTCAATGGAGCCCTTCGGCACGACCTTCGTCATGGCGGGCCGAGTGATGCCGATCGTGCTGGTGTCATTCGTTTTCGCCTTCGTGTATGTCTTCGTGACCAACACCAAAGTGAAGATCGGGGCCGCCTTGGTCGGCGGCGCCGTCGCCGGCATCTTGTGGGCTGTCACCGGTAAGGTCTTCGCGGCCTTCGTCGTCGGCTCCACGCGATACGCAGCCATTTACTCCAGCTTCGCGATCATGATCGTCGCCCTGATCTGGCTTTACCTCAACTGGCTCATCCTTTTGCTTGGCGCCCAGATCGCCTTCTATTTCCAGCGCCCCGAGTACTTGCGGATCGGCCGCACACGTCTGTTGCTTACCGGGCGCGAGCGGGAGACGCTCGCGATCGATCTCATGCTGAGGATCGGCACGCGCTTCATGGCCGGGCCGCCGCCCTGCCCCCTTTACGAGATTGCCGGTGACGTTGGGTTGCCGGAGGAGGCCGTGGCGCAGGTCAGCAATGATCTTGAAAGATCAGGGCTTCTGGAGAGGACAGATGACGGAGGCCTGGTGCCGGGACGGGATCTGGCACAGATACGCGTGGCCGACGTGATCGCCTCGGTCCGAGAACCGAGTCCTGACCTGCCTCAGATACGCAGCGAGGAAGCCGCCAGCAACCTTCTCAATCGCATCGAGAAGTCGGTCGACAGGGAACTCGGCGAACAAAGCCTCCGGGACCTGATCCTGTCGACACGGCCGGAGTCCGCCTAGTCACCCGCGATCCGCATGTTCTCAAGCAGAATGGAGCCGGTCCGAATCGCACCGCGCACGTCCACGTCGTCCCCGATAGCCCGGATTCCTGCCAGCATCTCTCGCAGATTGCCGGCGATCGTGATCTCGGTCACGGGAAAGGCGATCTCGCCGTTCTCGACCCAGAACCCGGATGCGCCGCGGGAGTAATCGCCGGTGACGATGTTGACGCCCTGGCCCATCAGCTCGTTTACCAGGAAACCGCGACCCATCGCGGCCATCAGATCCTTCAGGCTTCCGGCGCCACCGGAGACCACAAGGTTATGGATCCCGCCGGCATTACCGGTGGTCTGCAGTCCGAGCTTGCGGGCCGAGTAACTGCTCAGAACCAGGGACTGAAGCGCGCCGTCCGCCACCAGGGCCCGGTCGCTGGTGGCGACGCCTTCGCTGTCGAAAGGCACGCTGGCGACAGCGCCCGGAATGTGGGGCTGCTCATCGATATTCACGCCCGCGGGAAAGACCGGCTGCCCTAACGCGTCCAGCAGAAAGGAAGCGCGACGATATTGCGCCGTGCCTCGGATTGCCGAAATGAAATTACCCAGGAATCCGCGCGCCAGCTCGGCAGGAAAGATGACGGGAGCAGTGCAGGTTTCGATCTTACGGCCACCGAGTCGCAGGAGCGTCCGCTCCGCAGCCTTGCGTCCGACTTCCTCGGGGGAAAGCAGCGCGTTCGGATCCCGGCCGCTGGTGTACCAGTAATCCCGCTCCATGCCCTCCCCGGCTCCGGCCACCAACACGCAGGACATGGAGTGGCTGGTGCTGGCATAACTGCCGAGGAATCCGTGGCTGTTGCCGTAAACGCGGACGCCCCGGCCCGTGTGCACCGTGCCGCCCTCCGAATTGCTGATGCGCCGGTCGGCATCCAGTCCGGCCGCCTCACATACGGTCGCCAATGAGATCGCCTGATCGGGCGTCAATGGCCAGGGCTGGTCCAGCCTAAGATCGGGCGGGTCCTGAGCCATCAGTTCAGCGTCGGCCAGGCCCGCATACGGATCCTCGGCGGTGTAACGCGCAATGGAGCAGGCCTTCTCTACACTTTCGGTAATCGCTGCCGACGACAGGTCTGAAGTACTGGCAGAACCTTTCCTGTGCCCGAAATAGACGGTGACGGTAAAACTCCGGTCCCGCTGGTACTCCAGTGTCTCTACTTCACCCCGACGCACAGTGACAGACAGTCCTGTGCCCACGCTCGCCCCGGCCTCGGCCTGGGTGGCGCCCTGGGCGCCGGCCCTCGCCAGGGAAGTTTCCACGATGCTCTCGAGCTGTTCGCTGTTCATGCCGAATTCGGCGGTTGGATGCGCTGCCATGGGGTGTTCCTAGACTCAACGGCGGGGAGTTTATCAGATGCCCTCCGCCGCACCGGCACCGTTGCAATTGCTATCATCGCCGCCTGATTCAAGCGGCCGGATGCTCCATGACCAGTGACTCGCCCCCCTGCCTGCCCAACCTGCCTGTGGACTGGGTACGAACTCAATTTCCGGCCCTAGCGCATTCAGGCGTGCTGCTCGACAACGCCGGCGGATCGGCGACACTCGGGCGAGTCGTAAACCGGGTTTCGGAGTATATGTCCCGCTGGCCCGTGCAGCTCGGGGCCACCTATCGGGAGTCCGCCCTCGCCTCGGACAAGCTTTTGGAGGCAAGGCGGGCGATTGCGGGACTGCTGGGCATGGACAACCATGAAGGCGACGTAGAGGACAGAATCGTGATCGGCGCGTCCACGAGCAGCCTGCTGTCGCGCTTGTCGAGAAGCCTGGCGCCTTCTCTTGAAGAGGGCGTGGATGTCATCGTGACCAACGTGGACCACGAGGCCAACATTACGCCATGGAAGCGGCTGGCGCAGACCGGGGTCAACATCCTCACCTGGAAGCTGAACCGAGACACCCAGCGCCTGGAGATCGACGATCTTCGGGGGCTGCTTTCCGAGCGGACCCGGCTGGTCTGTTTCACGCACGCTTCCAACATCCTTGGCGAGGTGCTTCCGGTTCGGGACATCACCTCAATGGTCCACGGATACGGGGGCAAGGTCGTCGTGGACGGAGTCGCCTATGCCCCGCACCGGGCTCTCCAGATGCGTGACTGGAAAGTGGATTTCTACGCTTTCAGTCTCTACAAGGTCTACGGACCCCATTGCGCCGTGCTCTACTGCGGCTGCTCGGAAATGGACTCGCTGACCAACCTCAACCACCAGTTCATGGACACTTTCCCGGGCCCGGGAAAGCTGGAACCCGGCGCCTTTCCTTATGAACTGCTGTACGGAGCCCAGGGCGTACCCGAATACCTGCGGGAGGTCTCCCAACGGGTTGCTGGTCCGGGGGACCACCCCGGATTCAGCCCGGCCTATGCCGCTATCGAGCGCCAGGAGCACAGCCTGACGTCCAGGTTGCTGGCGTTTCTCGCATCCGAACCGGCGGTACAGATCGTGGGAGATCCCGAACCAGGGCAAAGTCGACTGCCCACCGTTTCTTTTGTCGTGGAGGGCCGCCGGAGTTCCGAGATACCTGTCCGGGTGGATCCTCATGGCATCGGGATACGCTGGGGTCATTTTTACGCGCCCAGCCTGATCGAGGCCCTGGGCCTGACGGAAAGGGACGGGGTGGTCCGGGTGTCCATGGTCCACTACAACACGCTGGAGGAGATCGATGGACTGATCAGGGTGCTATCACCGATTTTGGCGGAGCGTGTGTCGTGAGGCATCGTGAGCGCCCCCGTTCCGAGCCCGGACCCAGCAAGACTCGTCGCAAAAGAGACAGCTTGGCCCTGCAGGCGCTCGGGGAGGCGCTCGTCGATCTGTCCCCCGAGGATCTGGAGTGCTTGGCGTTGCCGGACCGGCTCAGACAGGCGGTGCTGGACGCAAGACAAATCAAAAAACACGAGGCCCTGCGGCGGCAGCGACAATACATCGGAAGGCTCATGCGGGACGTCGATGCGGAGCCGATACGACAGTTTCTCGAGGCGCGCAGCGACAGCCGGCGGCAGTCGACCGGTCTATTTCACGCAGCTGAGGAATGGCGCCGCCGGCTGCTCGACGGCGGGACGGAAACCGTGTCCGAATGCGTCGACTCCCTCGGAGTCGATCCGCAGAAACTCGGGGACAAACTTGCCGCCGTGCGCCGGGCGCAGACAGAGTCGTTGCGCAAGGGCGCCGCTCGGGATCTATTTCGATTTCTGCACGAAGCAATCCGGGCCCGGGCCCCTGGTGGCGACCGCTGAATTGGAGGACCTGCCCCGGGGAGGGCCGCGCTGGTAGAATATTCGGATGAAACCACTTGTCGGCGTCATCATGGGATCCAAGTCCGACTGGCCAACCATGTGCCACTCGGTCGACGTGCTCGAACAGCTTGCCATACCCTATGAGACACGCGTCGTTTCCGCCCACCGCACTCCTGACCTGCTCTTCGACTACTGTGCCAGCGCCCGGGAGAGGGGCCTGCGGATAATCATCGCCGGGGCCGGGGGTGCCGCTCACCTGCCCGGCATGGCGGCGTCGAAGACTTCCCTTCCCGTCCTCGGGGTGCCGGTCCAATCGCGGGCGCTCAACGGCATGGACTCGCTGCTGTCCATCGCCCAGATGCCGGCCGGAATCCCGGTCGGAACCCTGGCGATCGGCAAGGCCGGTGCCACCAATGCGGCGCTGCTAGCCGCCGCCATGCTGGCGACCACGGAGCCGGCTATCCGCGCTGCCCTGGATGCGTTCCGGGCAGCGCAGACCCAAACGGTTCTCGATCATCCTGACCCGAGACCAGACGAACCCGAAGACACATGAAGATCGGCATCATAGGCGCCGGCCAGCTGGGCAGGATGCTGGCCCTGGCAGGCTATCCTCTCGGACTGCGTTTCATGTTCGTGGACCGGAGCAGCGACGCGCCCGGCGGCCAGGTCGGGGAAATTATCGAAGGCGCTTTTGATGACCCCGAAGCCCTCGGGCAATTGGCGGACAAGTGCGACGTGGTCACGTTCGATGTCGAAAACGTGCCGGAATCCGCCGTGCGGACTATCGCCGAACGCGTCCGGTTCCTTCCCCCTGTGGAGGCGCTGGCCACCGGCCAGGATCGACTGGCGGAAAAACGGGCCTTCGCGGCCCTCCATATTCCCACGCCCCGCTTTATGCCGGTTGCGACCCGGGAAGCGCTGGATATCGCCGTGGCTCAACTGGGGTTGCCCAGCGTTCTCAAGATCCGCCGGCTCGGCTACGACGGCCGGGGACAGCGGTTCCTGCGCAAGCCAGATGATCTCGATGCCGCCTGGGAGGGTCTGGGTGGCGTGCCGATGATCCTGGAGGCCTTCGTGCCTTTCGATTTGGAGGTATCTATTATCGGCGTGCGCAGACCCAGTGGTGAGGTGCGATTTTACAGCCTGGCGGAAAATGTCCATGAAGAGGGCATTCTCGCCCACACCCGGGCGCCGTTTGATGACCCCGCGCTGCAGTCGGAAGCCGAACGCTATATCCGCCGGCTGATGGACCACCTGGACTATGCCGGCGTGTTGACTATCGAATTCTTTGTGCACGAGGGCCGCCTGCTGGCGAACGAGATGGCGCCCCGCGTCCACAATTCCGGCCACTGGACCATCGAGGGCGCGGTCACCAGTCAATTCGAGAACCACATTCGGGCGATCCTGGATCTCCCCCTCGGTGACACCGGTTGTACGGGTCATTCGGGGATGGTGAATTTGCTGGGTGGGATGCCTCCCCTCGAGAAAATCCTGGCGATCCCGGGAGCACACCTGCACCGCTATGGAAAGGATCCAAGACCGCGGCGGAAACTCGCCCACTGCACAGTGGTGTCAAGCTCGGCCGAAGATCGGGACATCGCGCTGGGGCGGCTGCTGGACCTGGCCGGCCGGCATCCCGAGGACGGGGATTGACCGCCGCCGACGGTTTCCAGCTTCAGCCCGACCCTATATAGTTGCAATCCGTCCGACCCCGGAGGGTCGGGACCAAACAGGACAGTGGCCGTTCACACCCGTATGTATCTCGAGTTTTTCCAGCTTCAGGAACATCCGTTCAGGCTAAGCCCTGACGCCAATTTCCTTTACCTGAGCCAGCAGCACGCCCGGGCGCTCGCCTATATCGAGTCCACATTGTGGTTTACCGATGGTTTCGTGGTGATCACAGGCGAGATTGGCTGCGGCAAGACTACGCTGCTGGAGAAGTTCCTGTCGGAACTGGACGAGTCGGTGACAATCGCCCGTATTGCGCAGACCCAGGTCACGCCGGTGCAGTTTCTGCAGGGGCTGCTCGCCCAGTTTGGTTACAGGCCTTTCCGGATGGGCAAAGCGGAACTTCTCGATACCCTCGACCGACACTTGGAAGATCTGCTGACCAAGGATCAGAAAGTTGTGATCGTCGTGGACGAAGCCCAGAACCTGGAGCGAGCGGTGCTCGAGGAGCTTCGGATGCTGTCCGGGGTGGGATCCGGCAGGGAAGAGGTGCTGAGTATCATCCTCGCGGGCCAGCCCGAACTGAACCAGACGCTGGATTCCCCTGACCTGGAGCAGCTGGCCCAGCGGACCCGGCTTCGCTATCACCTGAAGCCCCTCAGCCAGCAGGAAACAGGAATTTACATTCGCCATCGCCTGTCGGTGGCAGGCGCCGGGGACCGCGAGATTTTTGACCCGAAGATGACGGCGCTGATCTACAGATATACGGGCGGCGTGCCTCGGCTCATCAACACCCTGTGCGACACGGCCATGCTCTCCGGTTTTGCCGAGGGCAGCAATCAAGTCGGCGAAACCGAGGTGCGTGCGGCCATCGAGGAACTGCAGTGGTCCGACTATCAGAGCCGCACGGACCGCATGGCTGCCCTTAAGGTTGGCGCCACCCACACACTGACCGGAATGGAAACCGTCGCCCGGTTGAAGGTCGCTCACAAGGGCGAGGATCCGCGGGAATATCCAATCTCACAGGGACGAATAATTATCGGCAGGACAAGCGATAACGACCTGCAGATCGACAGCAAGTTCGTCAGTCGTCACCATGCGCAGATCGTGACCTACGGACCGGACTCGGTGCTGGAAGACCTCAACAGCACCAACGGGATCTACGTCAAAGGCAAACGGGTCAAGAAATATCACCTGAAAGATCGTGACGTTTTCGTAATCGGCGAGCACGAACTCATGTATCTCAAGGTGAAAAGCTCCACGGACTGAGCTCAGCGGGTCCCGCCGACGGTCAGGGCATCGATCCTGAGCGTGGGCTGACCCACGCCCACGGGAACGCTCTGGCCATCCTTGCCACAGACGCCGACACCGGTGTCGAGTTCCAGGTCTGTTCCCACCATGCTGACTCGCGTCAGGACGTCCGGGCCGTTGCCGATCAGCGTCGCGCCCTTGACGGGGCGGGTGATTCGTCCATGCTCGATCAGGTACGCCTCGCTGGCCGAGAAAACGAACTTGCCGGATGTGATGTCTACCTGCCCGCCACCGAAGTTGGACGCGTACAGCCCCTTGTCTACGCTGGCGATAATCTCCTCGGGATCATGGGGACCCGGCAGCATGTAGGTATTGGTCATGCGGGGCATGGGCAGATGGGCGAATGACTCTCGCCTCCCGTTACCGGTCGAACGCTCGTTCATGAGACGGGCGTTGGTCTTGTCCTGCATGTAGCCCCGCAAAACCCCGCCTTCGATCAGCGTCGTGCACTGGGTAGGCGTCCCCTCGTCGTCCACGTTGAGGGATCCACGACGATTCGGCAGAGTCCCGTCGTCAACCACCGTACACAGGGGCGAGGCGACCCGTTCGCCGACCCGTCCGGTGAAGGCCGAGGTTTCGCGGCGATTGAAATCTCCTTCGAGTCCGTGGCCGATGGCTTCGTGCAGCAGCACCCCCGGCCAGCCCGGGCCGAGAACCACCGTCATGGTTCCGGCCGGAGCCTCCTCAGCTTCCAGATTCACGAGCGCCTGCCGCACGGCCTCCCTGCCGAATTCAATGCCCCGATCATTCTCCCGAAACCACTGGTAACCGAAACGGCCGCCGCCACCGGCGAATCCCTGCTCCCGGCGACCATTCTCCTCAGCGATCACGGAAACACTGAGTCGGACGAGGGGTCGAACATCCGCGCTGTAGGTACCGTCAGCCGCAGCCACCAGCACCACGTCCTGCACGCCGACGAGATGAATGATCACCTGGCTTACGCGAGCGTCGAGCGCCCGGATTTGCTTGTCCAGCCCCTCGATGAAGGCCACCTTTTCTTCGTCCTCGAGCGTCTCCAGGGGATCGATCGGCGAATACAATGCGGCCTCGCCGGAACGGCGCCAGGCCTGAACGGCCCCCTCGCTGCCCTGTCGGGCGATCGATCGAGCCGCGTCCGCGGCTTTGCCCAGCGCTGGAAGAATTATTTCGTCGGAATATGCAAATCCGGTCTTCTCGCCACTCACCGCGCGGATACCGGCACCCTGATCGACGCCATGTCCGCCATCTTTTACGATCCCGTCCTCGAGGGTCCAGGACTCGTGTCGGCTGTACTGGAAATAGATGTCTGCGGCGTCGACTGACCGTCCCATGATCCCATCCAGCAGTTTTTGTATGTCGCCGTCACCCATGCCCGCAGGGTCAAGGATCGTGCGCTGCGCGATCTGAAAAGCAATGTCCTTCATGTCAGCTTCCGGAACTCCATTTTGTCGCGCCACCGTGCCGATGGGCCAGCGCGGGAAAGCGGCGGCGAATCTCCCGCTGAATACCCAGATCCACGTCTGCGAGCACAAGCCCAGGCCCTTCCGGTTTGTGCTCCAGTACGGTGCCCCAGGGATCAATAATCATGCTTTCTCCCCAGGTCTCGCGTCCGCCCGCGTGGCGCCCGCCCTGGGCGGCCGCCACCACATAGCACTGGTTCTCGATAGCCCGGGCCCGCAGCAAGGTCTCCCAATGCGCCCGGCCAGTCCTGACGGTAAATGCTGCCGGCAGCACGATGACGTCCAGGCCTCGGTCGAGCATGCTCCGGAACAGTTCCGGGAAGCGCAAATCGTAACAGACCGCCAGCCCTAATCGGCCCAACGGCGAATCTACGACCACCGGTTGCCCGCCCGGAAGAATGCTTTCGGACTCCCGGTAGGACTCTTCGGAACCCGGAATGTTCACGTCGAAAAGGTGGATCTTGTCGTACCGGGCGCGGCGTTGGCCCCGACCGTCATAGACCAGACAGGCCGCGGCCGGACGCGGATCGCCGGGGCAACGGATCGGTATCGTCCCGCCCACGATCCACATGCCGAGCGTTCTGGCGGTGTCAGCAAGAAAACCCTGGATGACGCCGTCATCGTCTTCCTCGGCGATCTGGATCCTGTCGGTCTCTCTGGCGGGCATGCAGGCGAAATTCTCGGGCAGGACCGCCAAGTCCGCTCCAGCGGCAGAGGCGGCCGTCAGTAGCGCCTCGGCCTTTTCCAGATTGGCGTCTACCGTTGGGCCGGAAACCATCTGCACGGCGGCGACCCGACCTCGAGGGGTGACGTTGGACACGGTCAGCCGCCTTCCACCACGGAGGGCGGTGCCTTCGGTGATGGCTCCGGTTCGGCGGGCCCGGTCCCACCTTCGGCCGCGGCCACTCGCACGACTTCCGGATTCTCCCAGGGGCCCGTAATCTTGTACTGGACGTTGATCATGCCCCTCAGCGGTTCCTTGAAGATTTCCTTCAGCACGAAAAGACCGGCCCCGATAGCCGGGCCTGCCGCGATGGCCCCAACCACCGGAAGCGTATTGCCAACCTCGGCGCTGACGATAGCCGTCTGATCGTAGAGCCGATCCGTCAGGTTGACATCACCGACAATCCCGATATCCGCGGCGGGACTTCTGAACACGAGATTGTCCGTATATGCCTTTCCATTGGCGATCTTGAAGTCTCCGCCGAACTCGTCGAAGAAAAATCCCTTCTTGAATACGTCCCGAAAATCGAGGGTCAGACGTCGGGGAAGCGCTTGCACGCTGAGCAATCCGAACATGCGCCCGGCCCCCGGTTTGACTTCCGACAGGCTACCGGACTTGATATCGAGCCGCGCCGTACCGTCTGCGACTGCTAACACGCTGGCCGGCAGTCCACCGCTCCATCGCAGGTCGGCTGTGAACGTTGCAGATTTCGCCTCGACCGATCGCTCAAAGCCGATATATTCCATGGTGGCGCCCATGTCCGACGTGGCTGCGCTCAGCGTCAGGGTCGATACGTCCTGGCCGAACCCGAGCAGAGAGCGCCCCTCGCCCTCGATCGTGTGATTGGGGCCGGTGATCTTGTAAGTCTTCAGTCGAAAACCATTCGGAACCGACCGGATCTCGGCCTCGAGACGGCCCAGACGAAGCCCCTCCAGACGGAAATCCTTCGCCGAAATCTCCATGGAAGGTACGTTCCGCGGATCGATAGAGTCTTCGCCGCCGTCTTCGTCCGCGTTATCCAGATGGAGCCTGTCCATGTCGAGCACAAGCGGCGTGCCGGTGGACAGGACCATGGGAATGCTCACGGAGCCGCTCAAGGCATCGCTGTCCAGGCGGAGCCGCCACCAGCCCCCATCCTGCTCAAGCCGCGCACTGACATTGTCGAAATGTTGACCGCCGAAGCCGGCGTCCTGTGCGGTCAGGTCGATGCGCGTAAGAATATCCCGCAATTCTCCCTCGCCCCGGTCGCCAAACCGGACGCCCAGCCACTCCAGTGCTGGCAACCGGTCGACGCGGCCCTCGATGACCAGCCCCGGTTCGTCACCGATCCTTGCCCCGGTCGCGCCCAGCAGTATGTCTGCCGCAACAAACCTGAGCCCCTCGTCTGCGGTCGCGAAACGGACCTGGGCCGATAAGCGCTCGCCGTAGGTCGCGGACCACTCCGTAAAACCGGCCTCGGGGAACTCGAAGTCGATGGACAACGGCAACGCCTCGCCAGCGGGCTTGGCCACCGGATAGGGCAGTTCAAGGGCTATCTCCTGGATTTCGCTGTCCAGATGAATCCAGAATCGGTCGCCGCTGCCCGCCGCAGGGAAATGTGCAAATCCCGTCCAGGGTGCTTCGCCCTGAAGATAATTTCCCAGAGGAATGTCCAGAACCTCCACCAAGGCTTTGTCGGTGATCGTGCTCTCAATGTAGGCCCGCGTGCCACCGCCGTCGTAGGGAGCGATATCGATCACCGCCGTCCTGTCGAGAAAGACGCCGCTGATGTCCTGTGCATGAACCTCGTTGTTCTGGATCGTGAGTCTTCCGCTGGCCGACTCCAGCGGATGCGGTATCCGACCGTACAACACGCGTGCATCCTGTATATCGAGATCCACCCGCACGTCTCGTTCGGCAAGATTCTTCAGCGGCAACAGGATATCCACCGTGATGACGGCGTTACCCGCCTCGATCCGAGTCTCTGCCAGAGAGCCACCGATCGTTTTCTCCAGAGGACTGTTCAGCACGTAGCCACGGACCGCCTCCAGAGGACCTGCCGCCTTACCTTCGATGGACAACATCCCCTCTCTGAGTACCGGAATCGCGACCCGGACGCTGTCCACCGCTGCGTCGCCGAGGCGTCCGTCGCGTATATCCGCGAACAAGCCCGGACCACGAAAAAGCATATCGGCAGAGATGCCCGACGCGAGCGGCCAGTTCTGCGCGTAATCCAGCACCAGATCGCGGGCACCGAAATTCACCTCGAACACCCCCTCACCGCCGGGATAAGGAAACCCCTTTGTCGGTCCGCCGAGTTCAAGCCGCGCGGTCGGGACCCGGCCCGAAACAATGGCCGAATCCAGCCATCTGACGACTGCCGATGACATGATGCCGACGGGCAGATAACGAGACGTGGATGCGAGATCCACGTCGACTGCCGTGGCCTGCACATCGATTCGCCCGGGTTCGCCGCTTCCGGGAAGCCGCAGCCTGAAACCGGCCTGGAGTCCGAGATCCCGGTTTTCGGCTTCCAAGCCGTCTCCGATGACCGTCAAGCCGTCGGCGCCGCGGCTCCAGACCACCAGCCCCCGCGCCGTATCGAACTGGAGGGCATCCCTGAACAGATCGGAGAATGTGACGCTGAGGCTGCGGCTGTCGAGTTCGATACGCCCGCCCTTGGGGTCGCTCCGGATACGTCCGCTGAGTCCACGGATGCCCGGCAACTTGCCGTACGATTTCAGGTTTATGCCCGCAATTTCCGCGCTGGCCTCGACTTGATATCCGGGCGCCTCTTTGTCGACAACGGTCAGATGGGCAGTCAGAGCCGAGACGTCTCCCGAGGGTTGCATGGCGGCCAGGGATTCACGCAGGCCTTCGTCGGGGATCAGCGGCACGAACGGCCGGAGATCGTCGAGCCTCAGGAAGTCCCCGTCGACAAACAGATCACCCACCTGCCTGCCCTCGACCACCCGTTTCTCTACCATCAATCGGGAGGAAGACCATTGGCTGCCGGCCCGACGGACCTGCAGGTCCTCAACGCGCGTGCGCCAACCTGAGGTCAGTCGGTCCCACTCCACGCGGCCGTCGAGCTGCGCATACTCGCCGCCCTCGCCGTCGCCAAATTCAACGGTGAGATTCCTGAGCTGTACTTCTGCGGAAACCCGGCTGATCATGCCAGCCTCGGTATCGACCCACAGACGGATATCGCCATCCCCGCGCGTGGGGAGCACCGAGGGCATCGTCGGAATCTGGCTCAGGGCCGCCAGCCTCATTTCCTTCAGGCTTGCGTAGGATTTCCAGCCTCCCGGACGGTCATTGGTCGCCCAGAAAGTGACCTCAGAACCAAGATCCGTCGGCGGTTTGAAACGCCCATCGATGCGGGTCTGCGCGCCGCGTCGGGACAACAGGGCCTCGACATCCTTGAGCACCCAATCACGTCCTCCTGCCATTCCATCTCGCAGGACGACGGTCGCGTCGCGGATGCGCAGTTCCCTGACCAGCGCGGGCCCTGTGCTGCGGGGCAGATCCTTGAGGGTGCGATCGAAGACCAGCAGTTCGCCCGTCTCCGCACGATCCACTTCCAGCGTCAGCCCGTTGAGAGTGAATGCATCGGCGGCAAGCCGCCACCCGAAAAGCAACTCGCTGACGTCGAGGCTGAGAGTGGCCTCGGAGGCGCTGAACAGGGCCTCGGATCGATCGGCAGAAAACACGGTGGCCTGGGCGAAAACCAGCTCCGGTCCGCCAAGTCCGAATCGGGCGTCCAGCCGCTCGATGTCAACGGGCAACCCAAGCAAGCCGCTCGCCCAGTCGGCGATTGGCTGACGATAGTCCGGCGTCTGAGTGACGGCGATCCGGAATGCGCCCACCAGCAACGCGAGCACGATGGCGATGCCGGCAAAGATGCCGGCGAGCCATTTCCAGGCGCGTCTGGCAAGGCTGGTCACGAGACCAACCGGAATACCCGGAGCGAATGACTTCCGGCGACAGCCAAGTCAAATGGGTACGACATCGAAATGGTCCTGCGCATAAAGCGCCTCTGCCTGGAGCTTGATGGGCCGGCCCGTTGCTTCCTCCAGTTCCGCCAGACTGGCCGACTCTTCATCGACGATCATCTCCAGCACCTCCGGATGGGCGAGCACCAGCAATTCCTGGAACTCGAACTGTCGAGCTTGTCTGAGGATCTCTCGAAATATCTCGTAGCAGACTGTTTCCGGCGTCTTTACCGATCCTCGTCCCTCACAGCTTGGACAGGCGCGACAAAGCACATGTTCCAGACTCTCCCGGGTACGCTTTCGTGTCATTTCTACAAGACCCAGGGCAGAAACTTCGGTGATCTGATTACGGGCGTGGTCTTTGGCGAGCGCCTTTTCCAGGGCCTTTAGGACCTGACGACGATGCTCCGGCTCCTCCATGTCGATGAAATCGACGATGATGATCCCGCCCAGGTTACGCAACCGGACCTGTCGGGCGATGGACTGCGCGGCCTCCAGATTTGTTTTGAATATTGTCTCCTCCAGGTTCCTGTGTCCCACGAAACCACCGGTATTGACGTCGATTGTGGTCATGGCCTCTGTCTGGTCGATCACCAGATAGCCGCCGGACTTCAATACCACCTTTCGGTCCAGGGCGCGGGCAATCTCCTCCTCGATGCCATACAGGTCGAAGATGGGGCGCGGTGCCGTGTACTCGTCGATTTTGTTGGCGAGTTCCGGCACGAACATGGCCGCAAAACGGCGCATTCGCTCGCAGGTCTGGTGGTCATCGACGCGCACCCCCTCGATTTCCGGACCCAGGAGATCGCGCAGAACGCGCAGCGCGAGGGGCAGGTCTTCGTGCACCATGGCACCGGCTTCCAGCGTGTCAGCCTGCGCCATTATGGATTCCCACAGCTTTTGCAGGAAAATCATGTCGGCGCGTAACGCGTCCCAGCTGGCACCTTCGGCCGCGGTGCGAACAATGTAACCACCGTTCGAGCCCTCGGTGACCGACTCGACCACGTCGCGCAGCCGATTTCTCTCCTCTTCGTCCTCGATTCGTGCGGATACGCCGACGCCCTTGCCGCGGGGCATGTAGACCAGATACCTGGATGGGATGGTGGCAAACGTCGTCAGCCGGGCACCCTTGGTACCCAGTGGGTCCTTCAGCACCTGGACGATGATTTCGTCGCCCTCGGATATCAGATCCTGGATATCGGGCGATCGACCGGGGAGATCCAGACCCTCCATCTGATCGTCCGCCTCCGGACGTCGAACGATGTCAGATGCATGCAGGAAGGCGGTTCTCTCCAGGCCCACCTCCACGAATGCCGCCTGCATGCCGGGCAGCACACGCGAGACTTTGCCTTTGTATATGTTGCTGATCAGGCCGCGGCGCCGAGCCCGTTCGATCAACACTTCCTGCAGGACGCCGTTCTCGACCAGGGCCGCCCTGACCTCCCGCGGCGTCACGTTGATGAGGATTTCCTCTCTCATGCAGTTTTCCTCGGCGGATACGCGGCCAGAAGGTTATGTCCGAATGCCCGCAGCAAATCCCAGGTTTCGTACAAGGGCAAACCCATCACGCCCGAGTAGCTGCCCTCGAGCCTTTCTATGAAAACTGCAGCCAGTCCCTGAACCGCATAGGCGCCCGCCTTGCCCAGTGACTCTTCGGTGGCGACGTAGGCGCTGATCTCTGTGTTTCGCAGCCGACGGAACGTCACACGGCTGACAGAGGCCCGCAGCGCGCGCGTTCCCTCCCGCACACCGGCGATGGCCGTAACCACCTCGTGGGTCCTGCCGGAGAGCTGTGACAGTATGTCTGCCGCTTCTCCTGCATCCCGCGGCTTGCCGAAGATCGCACCATTCAGGCTGACAGCAGTGTCCGCGCCGAGAATCAGGCTGCCTTCGGCGCCGGAGAGCTCCTCCCAGGCACGGGTAGCCTTGGCGAGCGCGAGGCGGCGGGCGAAGTCCAGCGGCGCCTCTCCCGTCAGCCTGCTCTCGTCTACGGAAACCGCGTGTATCCGGTGAGACACGCCGATCTGCTCGAGCAACTGACGTCGCCTGGGGGAACCGGAAGCCAGGACGATAACTTCTTGATTCATGGATGCATAGTCGCCAGTCCGGCAGAGCAATTCAAGGGACCGGCGGCGGCTTCCCCAACCGGATCAGACTGATTCTACTCCCTGTGGTAGGGATGTCCCTTGAGTATGCTCCAGGCGCGGTACAGCTGCTCCGCGACAACAATCCGAACCAGGGCGTGAGGCAGCGTCAGCGGCGAGAGGGACCACCGCATCCCGGCTCTCGCCAGGCATTCGCGCGACAGGCCGTCCGGCCCCCCGACGAGAAACGAGACATCGCTGCCGGCGTGCAGCCACCTGTCAAGCTGGTCGGCGAGGTCCGCGGTACCGAAGGACCTTCCGCCCACGTCCAGCGCCACCACCAGGTCGGACGGGCCGATGGCCCCAAGCATACGTTCCCCCTCATCCCGAACCGCCCGCGCTGTATCACCCGACCGCCGGTAACGCGACAAGGGTATCTCCCTAAGATCGAGGCGACACTCGCGGGGCATGCGACCGGCGTAATCCGCAAACCCGGCATCGACCCACTCCGGCATACGGGTGCCTGCAGCCAGGAGGCGAAGCTTCACGGGGAACCCGATGCCGTCCGGACCGGGTCAGCCTCCCGGCGCCGCCGCACCGGTGCCCGGGGAAGTCGCCCAGAGCTTCTCCAGGTTGTAGAAATCCCGGACCTTGGGGAGCATCACATGGACGAGAACATCGGCGAGATCGACGAGTACCCACTCGCCACCCTCGATACCCTCGACGCCGATCGGCCGCTCGCCCTCTTCCTTGCACTTCTCTATGACCTTTTCGGCCAGTGACCGGACCTGTCGATCCGATGTGCCGCTGGCGATGATCATGGTGTCCGTGATACTGGTCATCTTGCGAACATCGAGCACGCAGATGTCCCTGGCCTTGAGATCTTCCAGGGCATGGACGACGGTTTCGGCGATATTTTTGCTCATCAAGTCCTCTCGGTCGCGTGGGCGTAACAGCCCGATTCAAGGATGATCTTCCTGACACCGTCCGGCATGAGGAACCTGGGATCTCCACCCGACGCCACCAGCGTTCGAACCGCGGTGGATGAAATCTCCAGCTGCGTCACGGCATGGATGTAGATGCGGCCCGCGCGGGATTCATGCAGATCGCCGACGCGGGCGGTTCCGCGGTCCACCAGCAGTTCACTGAGCGGCCCCAGGTCCGGCACCCGCCAACCGGGCCGATGAGCCACCACGACGTGGGCCAGCTGAAGGATCTCCCTCCAGTGGTACCACTTGGGCAGCCCGAGAAAAGCGTCCATGCCGACGATCAGGCAGAGGGATCGATGGGCGTACTCAGCGCGCAGATCGAGCAGAGTATCCACCGAATAGGAAGGTCCCTGCCGATGCAGTTCGCGGTCATCGACGACGAATCCCGGCTGGCCTTCGATGGCTGCAACAACCATTTTCAGACGCAGTTCCGCGTCGGCCAGAGGCTCCTCACGATGGGGCGGCGTTCCCGCCGGCATAAAACGCACCTCGGGCAGCCTGAGAGCCTCCATCAATTCAAACGCCGGGCGGAGATGACCGTAGTGAATCGGATCGAAGCTGCCGCCGAAAATTCCCATCGGATTGAGCTGTCCAAAACCGGACATCAGGCGGCTCCCCGATTCGGGGTACGCAGCCCGCCGGCCGCGGCTGTTGTCAGGTCAGCGAGGGCCTGCCAGGGCTGACCCTGGACAGAGCCCTTGATCACCCGGTCCACCGAAGCCGCCTGTCGGATCAGCCGCAACAGCCCCTCGCGACCATGCCGGCGTAGGGCCGCCCGGGCAGCCGGCTGGCGGCGCGGCCAGATACCTGCTGATCGCATGGCCTGATCCTCCCGCTGTCCATGTTCTGACGCCCAGCTTGCAGTCGACAGCGCCCGGAGTTCGCGGACCAGGGCCCATAGAACCAGTGTCGGCTCTACACCCTCCCCCTCGAGGCCGTCGAGAATGCGATGGCTTCTCGCGAGATCGCCCTGACTGACTGCTTCGACCAGATCGAAGACGTCGTACCGGGCGCTGTCCGCCACCGCTCGGGCCACATCCTCGGCCCCCACGGTACCGGCGTTCAGCAGCAGGCTCAGCTTACGGACCTCCTGATCGGCGGCGAGCAAGTTGCCTTCCACCCGGTCGGCGATCAGTTCGGCAACGCCCGAGGCAGGCTTCAGGCCGACGGACCGCATCCGGGCACCGATCCACCCCGGCAGCCGGCTCCTGTCCGGTGCCCATACCTGGACGACGCGCCCTGCGGACGCAAGGCTCTTGGCCCACGAGAGCTGCAATGAGCGCTTGTCCATCTTGGCCGTCAGGACCAACAGCAGCGCATCGTCAGGCGGCGAGGCAGCATACTCCGCCAGGGCCTTGGCGCCGGCGGTGCCCGGCTTAGCCGTCGGCATCCGCAGCTCGATCAGGCGTTTTTCGGCAAACAGCGACATGGAGCTGCCCGCCATCGCCAGTTCACTCCAGTCAAATTTGCGGTCGGCGGTCAGGATGGTTCGCTCGGTGTACCCCATGGCACGGGCACGGGTACGGACCAGATCCGCTGCTTCTGCCGTGAGCAGAGGCTCATCTCCGGAAATCAAATAGATCGGGGCGAGATCGCGGGCGAGGTCCGCCTCAAGCTTATCGGCGGCGAGGATCAATGAATGTCGAGCGCCTTGGGGACATGGTCAAGGCCGAGTGTACCACGGCGCCCGCCGGGCGCAGCACCTCCGTCGTACTTCAGTCTGCCGCGGTCGTGGGGGGCGGCTCCGGCGACTGCCGCGGCGGCGCCACGAGCTCGGGATCCAGCCTGATCTCCAACAGATTCATCCTCCAGTCCAGGTGTGGCCCGGTAGCGCGTCCGGTAGCGCCCACCTCGGCCACCACCTGCCCCCGCTCGACCCGCTGGCCCTCGGCCACGAGAATCCGGCTCAGGTGGATAAACGTGGTACTCAGACCATGGCCATGATCCATGACCAATGTACCGCCCGAGTAGTACATGTCAGGGTGGACCAGCGATACGACGCCGCCAGCGGGAGCCATGACGGGTGTGCCCACCGCGGCGGCCACGTCGACGCCGAAATGGGGCGTCCGCGGCTGTCCGTTGAGAATCCGCTGGCTGCCATAAACCCCTGTGACCGGACCCTCCAGGGGCCATATGAACCCCGCGAGGAAGTCTGTCCTGGGGTCGTCTCGGCTCCGGGCTGCACGAGTCATGGCCGCTTCCGCCCGGATCCGCTCCAGAACGTCGGCCGGTGGAGATACCTGTTTTTCGGGGAGGCCGTCGATTCGTTGGATACGATAGTCGCGGGTCACAACCGGCACGCGGTCGATGCGCTCCAGACCATTGGCATCGGTGATGCGGATCTCGACCGGTCCTGGATCGTCCCGACCAATACCGATCAGAAAAACGCCCTCCGCGGACACACGCATCCGACGCCCTTGAACCTGAACCTGGACGCCCGGCGCCGTCTTGCCCACGACGAGGCCTCCCTGGCGAAATTCCCCGTCCAGATGCAGCGGAACTTCTCCGAACGCCACCCCGCCCAGGAAAAGCATGATCCAAGCCAGGGGAATAACAGGCATCATTCTCATGTGTTGATATAGTAACCGCATACATCGTCGCGTCTCGCCCGCCCATGAAGTCCGAGTCAGAAAACGCCCCCGATCATCCGGACCACGACCATGCCGCGTGCATCACCGACGCGCTGGCCGACGCCGAGCGCTTCTGCCGGCAGCGGGGCCTGCGGCTCACACCCACCCGTCGTCGCGTACTGGAGATTGTCTGGCGGGGACACGAACCGGTAAAGGCTTACGACATACTGGACGCGCTCAATCGGGCCGGTCGCAGAACGGCGCCGCCGACCGTGTATCGGGCCCTGGATTTTCTCCTTGAGGCCAGTCTGGTGCACCGGATCGATTCCCTCAACGCTTTTGTCGGCTGTCCTCTGGCGAGCGGGGAGCACACTGCGCAGCTGCTCGTCTGCAGCCGCTGCGAGACGGTGACGGAGGTCGACGATCCCGCCATTCGAGGCATCCTGGATCGCGGGGCGGCCCGCCATGGGTTCACTCTTGAACCGCAGACGGTGGAGGTCCGCGGTATCTGCCCGCGATGCCGCGGTTTATCGGCCTGAATCAAGGCCGGCCCGGCCCCTTACTGGTATGTTATAATGTTGCAACTACGGCCGGAGACCGTCTTGCAAGAACGCTTTCTACAGACCGGTAAATCACTGGACGGCATCGCAATTGCGGTGTCGTTGGCCTGTGTTCTCCACTGCCTCCTGCTCCCGCTGCTGATCATCCTTTTCCCGATCTTGGGCTCCGCCCTGCTGGCGGATGAAAGTTTCCATGCGCTGCTGCTGGTTCTGATCATCCCTACCAGCGCGGTGGCCCTGTATCTCGGATGCAGGGAACATGGTGAGGGTTTGGTGATCTGGCTGGGCGTACTCGGTCTGGCGATCCTCGGGCTCGCGGCCATGTTGGGGATCGAGGGCCTCGGTATTCTCGGGGAAAAAGCCCTGACCGGCGTGGGCGGGACGCTGCTCGCCACCGCCCATGTCATGAACTTCAGGCGCTGTCGCGCCCGGCGCTGCGAAGAGCAGGCGGCCTGTGCGACGGCCGACGCCGTCGCCTGACTCCCCGCCGGCAACACCCCCTGTTTTCCGAAAGGCGGCGTTTCCCTAGCCGGGATCGGTCCTGGCATGCCCTCGGCGGGAGGCCGCCCTAATCCCGAGCCACCATCCGGCCCAGGGCACGACCACCGAGCAGGTGGAGATGCAGATGGAAAACCTCCTGGCCGCCGTGGTCCCGGCAATTCATCACCAGACGATAACCGGTGTCCGCGATGCCTTCGGAGCGGGCGATATCCCGGGCCACGCCGACCATTCGCCCCACCAGCAACAGGTCCTCATCACCCAGGTCATCCACCGTCGCAATCGGTTTCACCGGCACAATCAGGATGTGTACGGGCGCCGCCGGGCTGATGTCGCGAAAGGCGACCATGTCCTCGTCCCTGTAAACCATATCGGCAGGTATTTCGCCGGCGATGATCTTCTCGAAGATGCTGGCCATGTGCTCGCTCCGTGGTCAGATGCAAAATTTGCGTCGCCGCGTCCATATAATAAGCGCCCTTGCACCGATCAGGCCCGCCTCCGATGACCGATCCTGAAATTGCGGTCACGCCGGCCGCTCAGTCAAGAAATCGTCGAGCGAATTTGCTCCGGACGTCCGGAGTGACCAGAGGAACGTTTATGGCCCGAAGAACAGGATGGAGAGTGCGCGGGATCCGGCCCCTCCTCGGACTCGTCGCGGTCGCCACGGGGCTGCTCGCGGCCTGCGTCGGGTTGAGAAACCTGGAGGCTCCGGACGTCGTCGTCACGGCGATCCGCCCGGTGGATGCGACATTGTTGGAGCAGCGCTTCGAGGTGGACCTGAGGATTTACAATCCCAATAACCGGGACCTGCCGATCGATGGCGTGGATTTTGAGCTTGCGATCAATGAGAGTCGCCTGGCGTCAGCACCAGCGTGTTCGACGTGGCCCGGCAGGTCGTGAACGCGGGGCAATCCGAAACACTCTCCTATCGGCTCTCCGGTCGAATCCATCTGGGAACCGGTCTCGGCGGGTCGTTGCCCTTCGAAAAAACGGGCGTACTCGGTCATACCCGCTGATGCACAACGCTTCAGCGAAATAGTGGCAAGTCATCACTTTGCTGGCCGCAGTAGGGACAGGCGGCAGCCGTGCTCATCATCGGCCTGCCGCAGGCACTGCATTCCCTCGGGGGCTCCTTAAGCCTCAGTCTGCCATCTTCCCTGCCATCCAGGCGGTCCAGCTCCAGGACCCGCCGGCGCAGTTCCGCCTCGTCGACACCGAGGCGCTCCGTCAAAATCTCCCACAGCGCCATGGTGATCAGCTTGAGCCGCTCGTGGTCCCGCTCCAGAGAGCGCAGGCGCGGTGATCCCTTGATGGGAATCGGCCCCTTTTCCGCCGACGGCTGGCTTTTGCGGGCCTGGTCGACGGCCAGCTGTCCGAAAATCTCAAGGATGAGATCGATCATCGAGGGGGCCCTCCTGTTATCTCGGCGGAGTGCACGGGGACCCGCCCGCGCACGCGCCATGTCGGGCGGTTCTCGTCATCCAACAGGCCCCAGCGGCACAGCCACACTCTCGCGTCGTCCGCATCGTGGCGAAACCAGGCTTCCGCCGAGCCCAGCCGAAAGCTGTATCCCCACGCGTCCATATCCCCAAGCATCCTCTTTCGTCCCAACCGGGGGACATAGTCGGCGAGGATGATCTGAAGGTAACAGACGCCGTTCTCTTCCTCATAACCGCCGCCCGCGTCCGTATCCAGAGACTGTCTGCGCTCAGGGCTCATGCAAACGATATGGCAGGCCTCGTGCAGCGCCGAATGCACCGGCGTGTCACAACGGACATATAAGCTTCTGCCGACAACGCCCGCCTCCGGCTCACCCCAGTAGGAGCCCGGAATCGGGCCTTCGGGCGGCACACGCGCCAGACGGATTCCGTAGGCATTCAGTACGAATCCCAATGCATCATCGGGCAGCGCACCGCAGGACAGCACGGTCAGGTAGCCGGCACTTCGATGCTGGCGAGACGCCGGGTGATAACGCCGGCGATTTCCCTCGCCAGCGCCTGGCGGAGCATGTCCTCCTCGTGTGCCTTGGCAAGCACCTGGAGTTCGTCGTAGGTATACACGCGGGTCCTGATGACCCGCTGGTTATCGAGCAGGACCTTGCCACCCGACATGACGCGATAGGTCGCCCGGTAGAAGATTCGGTATTCCCGGGGTCGGTTCTGGGGCGTCACGGACTCCACCGTGCGGCCGGTATCGTCGCTGACGACCTCCAGCACCGCGGTGGCGGCGGCGGCGTCATCCACCAGCGTCAGATTCGAGACTTTCAGGGATCGGTTCAGTTCCTGCGCCAGGGGCGTGGCGTCATCCGGAATCTGCAGGAAGATGGCCTCAAGTTCGGCGCTGTAGTCAGCCTGGCCCTGCAGATGAAATCCGCAGGCGCTTAACCCGATCAGCATCAAGGCGAACGACAAAAGTCGCAATTCGGCGCGCACGTCTCAGACCACGATATTGACGAGTTTACCAGGCACGACGATCACCTTTCGTACCGGGGCATCGCCGACGAAGCGCCGCACGTTGGGTTCGGCCAGGGCGGCACTCGTGACGGTGTCATCGTCCGCATCCGCCAGAACACGAATTCGGCCGCGGATCCTGCCCTTCACTTGAACCACCATTTCCACATGTCGTCGAACAAGTGCATCCTCATCTACGGCCGGCCAGCCCTGGTCGAGGACCAGACCCTCACCACCGAGAGCCTCCCACAATGACTGGCATATGTGGGGCACGATGGGTGACAACATCAGAACCAGCCCCCTCAGCGCCTCGTGGCGTATTCCCCGGCCGGCATCGCTGTCGTCCTCGAAACGCCCCAGATCGTTGAACATCTCCATGGTCGCGGCGATCGCCGTGTTGAACGTGTAACGACGACCCACATCGTCGCTGACCTTTTTGATGGTTTCGTGAAGACGGCGCCGCATCTCCCTTTGCCCCTCGTCGAGGGATTCCACCTCGGGTTGCTGCGGAAGACCTGCACCCGCATGGGCATGGACCGCCCGCCACAGTCGTTTTAGAAACCGGTGCGCACCCTCGACGCCCTCGTCCGACCACTCCAGGGATTGATCGGGAGGCGCGGCAAACATCATGAACAGCCGTACCGTATCCGCGCCATAACGCTTCACCAGCGGTTCCGGATCCACGGTGTTGCCCTTCGACTTGGACATCTTGGCGCCGTCCTTAAGCACCATCCCCTGGGTCAGCAGATTGGTAAATGGCTCCCCATCCCGGGCCAGGCCGAGATCACGCAGCAGTTTCTGGAAGAACCGTGCGTAAAGGAGATGCAGAATCGCGTGTTCCACGCCACCGATGTACTGGTCCACGGGCAGCCAGTAATTCACTCGCGAATCCAGCATGGCGTCGTCGTTGTCCGGACAGGCGTAACGGGCGAAGTACCAGGACGATTCCATAAAAGTGTCGAAGGTATCCGTCTCCCGCTCCGCATCGCGGCCGCACTGCGGGCACCTGCAACCGTAAAATTCCGGCATCTTTTTCAGCGGCGAGCCGTGGCCATCGAATGCCACGTCTTCAGGCAAAACGACGGGCAGGTCCTCGTCCGGCACCGGCACGGAACCGCACTGGCCACAGTTGATGATCGGGATAGGGGCGCCCCAGTAGCGCTGACGGGACACCCCCCAGTCACGGAGACGATAATTGATTCGGCGGCGCCCGATGCCGCGGATCTGGAAGTGCTCGGCGATGGCATTGAAGGCCTCCGCCGACGTCATGCCGTCGAAGTCACCGGAGTTCACCAGGCGTCCGTATTCAAGAAAGGCCTGTTGGGACACGTCGGCCGGCGGACCCTCCAGCGGGTCGATGACCTTTTTGATCGGCAGGTCGTATTTGGTGGCAAATTCCCAGTCCCGCTGATCGTGACCGGGCACCGCCATGACCGCCCCTGTGCCGTACGCCATCAGGACGAAATTGGCCACCCAGACGGGCACCGGATCGCCGGTCAGAGGATGCACTGCGTTGATGCCCAGGGGCATGCCTCTCTTCTCCATGGTCTCCAGCATCGCCTCGGACGCATGCACGCGTCGGCACTCTTCGAGGAAATCAGACAGATCGGGCCGCTCAACGGCCGCCTTGACTGCCAGAGGATGCTCTGCCGCCACCGCCATGTAGGTGACACCCATCAGCGTGTCCGGGCGGGTGGTGTAAACGGTCAGGGGCTCGTCGTGATCCTCCACGGAAAACTGCAGCTCCACTCCCTCGGAGCGGCCGATCCAGTTCCGTTGCATGGTGCGCACCGACTCGGGCCAGCCATCCAGCGCCTCGAGGTCGCCGAGCAGCTCTTCGGCATAGTGGGTGATCTTCATGAACCATTGCGGTATCTCCCGCCTCTCCACCGGCGCCCCCGAACGCCACCCGCAACCGTCGATCACCTGCTCGTTGGCCAGAACGGTCTGGTCCACCGGGTCCCAGTTGACCACTGCGTTCTTCTTGTAAACCAAGCCCTTGCGGAACAACCGGGTAAACAGCCACTGTTCCCAACGGTAGTACTCGGGGCGACAGGTCGTGAGTTCCCGCGACCAGTCGTAACCGAAGCCGAACAGCTTCAGCTGACGTCGCATATAGTCGATGTTCTCGTAGGTCCAGCGGGCCGGCAGAACCTGGCTTTTTATGGCGGCGTTCTCCGCCGGCATGCCAAAGGCGTCCCAGCCCATGGGCTGCAGCACATTCTTGCCGCGCATCCGCTGGTACCGGGCGATGACGTCGCCGATGGTGTAATTCCGCACGTGGCCCACGTGGAGGCGCCCGCTGGGGTAGGGAAACATGCTCAGGCAGTAGAATTTCTCGCGTGAGCGATCTTCGGTCACCTGAAAGCAGCCGGACTCATCCCAGCTTGTCTGCACGGCCGGTTCTATGACCTCCGGCCTGTAGATCTCATCCATGAACGAGAACCTTTGTCGACGGAGGCCGGGAAGCATACCCCGCCGCCCGGGCGCGTGCCAGACGGGCGAGGGAAGGGTTCAGGTACGCCGTCTGGGCACGGCGCCCGCCAGCATCAGAATGGCAAGGACAACCACACCGGCGTTGCCGATCCTGATATACGGAGTGGCCCCGGTGACTGGCCAGATCTCCGCCGTCAATACGTGCGTCTCGAATTGTGGCGATCGCTCGATGATGGTTCCATCGGGCGCGATCACCGCCGACACGCCTGTATTGGTAGCCCGCAGCATGTACCGGCCGGTTTCCAGAGAGCGCATGCGTGCAATCTGAAGGTGCTGGTGGGGGGCAATGGAATTTCCGAACCAGGCATCGTTGCTGACATTGAGAAGCAGACCGGCCTCGGGGAGAAACGCCAGCTGCTCGGCGCCGAACGCATCTTCGTAACAGATTGACGGCGCCGCGAGTTCGCCGGCGGCCAACAGGGGAGGCTGGCGCCGGGGACCGGGCGTAATGTCGGCGTAGGGAAGACTCAATAGGCGCATCCACTCCCGCACGAAGTCCGGCACGGGAAAATACTCCCCGAAGGGAACCAGGTGTCGCTTTCTGTAAACCGCGGGTCGCTCCCCGAGCGTCAGCAGGGAATTGAAGTAACGTCCGTCCACAGGATCCTGCTCCAGCATGCCCAGGATGACGGTGGCGCCCGCCTGGCGGGCCTCTGCCGACAGCATTTCCAGGTAACCGATCTCCTCGCTGACGATCGCCGGGATGGCGGCTTCCGGCCAGATCAGCAGGTCCCGGTCCAGGTGCTCACGGGTCAGCTGCATGTAGAGATCCTTGGTCGGCTCCCGCTGCTCCGGCAGCCATTTCCTGTCCTGCGGCACGGCGCCCTGAATCATGGCAATCCTCAACGGGCGATCTGCCGGTCGAGTCCACTCAGCCATGGCCAGTGTCTGTCCCCCGAGAACCAGTCCGGCCACCAGGACGGCGCAGATCATCCGGCCCCGGTGCGGACCGAAGACCAGCCCCATAAGGCAGCCCGTCAAGAGCGCGGTCGCGAGACTCACACCATGGACTCCCACCACCGGCGCGAACCCGCGTAGGGGACCGTCGGTCATGCCATAGCCCAGGCTGAGCCAGGGGAAACCGGAGAACAGCCAGCCTCTCAGCCATTCCGAGATGGTCCATGCTGCCGGCAGGACGAGGAGCCAGCGAGAAAGACCGGGCGGCGTCCAGCGGACCACGGCATAGCCCGTCAGCGCCGGATACAGCGCCATGACGCCGACCAGCCCGAGCATGAGCAGCACGGCCAGGAAGACCGGCGCCTGGCCAAAAATGTGGATGCTGATGTAAAGCCAGTAGGTGCCGGTCAGGAATGCACCTGCGCCCCAGGCGAATCCGAATCGGGCCGCGATCCACGGGTCACGGTCCTGCCAGAGAGTCCAGAGCACGACGAGGGACAACGGAATGACCCAGTGAAAACCGAATGGCGCGAAACCGAGTGGCAGCAGCGCACCGCTCAGCGCGGCAATCCATTGGGCCGGGCCTTCGCCGATCCGGCGGACCGGAAACCTCATCGCTCGGTGGTCACTCGGCAGCGGCAGGTGGGGCGTCCGGGAAGCGGGCGCGCATGGTATAGACCCGCCGTCGGTCGGCCTTGAGGACGGTGAATCGGATTCCGTCCAGATCGACAGCCTCCCCGCGGCGCGGCAACCTGCCCAGCTCGCTAATGACCAGGCCCCCGACAGTGTCGTATTCCTCGTCGCTGAGCCCGGTGCCGAATTCCTCGTTGAAGTCCTCGATACGCGCCAGAGCGCGAACGGTGTAGACGCCCTCGGACTCGCGCTGGAAATACGAAATTTCGTCCGGATCGTGCTCGTCGCCGATATCACCGACAATCTGCTCGAGCACGTCCTCGATCGTGAGCAGGCCGGACACGCCACCGTACTCGTCCACGACAATCGCCATGTGGTTGTGGCTGACGCGGAACTCCCTCAGCAGGACATTCAGACGCTTGCTCTCCGGGATGAATACCGCCGGCCGCAACACCTCGCGGATATTGAATCGACCACCGCTGCTCTCCGCGAAAAAACGGAGGAGATCCTTGGCCAGCAGTATCCCGACCACTTCGTCCCGATCCTCACCGATCACCGGGAAACGCGAGTGGCCCGAATCGATAATGGTCTCCAGCAGCTCTGCCGGCTCGTCGTCGCGCTCCAGAACGACCATCTGGGAACGAGGGATCATGATGTCCCGAACCTGCATCTCCGCAACGTCGAGGACACCCTCGAGCATCGACTCTTCCTCGTCGTCGAAGATCTGATCCCGGCGCGCTTCTCGCAGCAGTTGGATAAGGTCAGCCCGATCCCGGGGATGGGCGCCGAATTTTCGTAGCAGGCGGGCAAACCAGCCGACTTGCTCTGGAGAGGGTCTACTCGGAGGTTGGTCGTCGGACATTTTCTCTCTCTATCTGACTGCGGGTCGCGCCGACGGGTCCCCGCAGTCTATTTCCTCGTACGGATCAGCATACCCGAGAGCCGCCAGAATCTGCACCTCTCGCGCCTCCATGTGCTCCGCGTCGCAATCTGTCTGGTGATCGTAGCCCACCAGGTGCAGGGTGCCGTGAACCACCATGTGTGCCCAGTGAGCACGGACGGACTTGCCCTGTTCCGCCGCCTCCTGTTCGACGATCCGGCGGCAAATGACGAGATCGCCCAGCAGCGGGATCTCCAGCTGCGCCGGGAATTCGGCCGGGAACGCCAACACGTTGGTGGCGACCGGGCGCGCTCGGAACCGGCCGTTCAGAGCACTGCTTTCTTCAGGGGTCACGATTTTCACACTGATCTCGGCGTGTTCCGTGATCCCGGCAAGCGCCGCCTCCACCCATGACGACAGGCATTGTCGGGAAGGGACCGACCGTCCCGGATCTGCAATCTCCAGATCCACCGTAATGCTCATGGAGCACCGCCTCCCTCTCCGTCCGGGCCGCCTCTGTCATAGGCTTCGACGATTCGCTGCACCAGCGGATGACGGACCACGTCACGGGACGTGAAGTAAGTGAAGCCGACCCCATGGACACCGGTCAGGATCTCGGCCGCATGCTGGAGTCCGGAGCGACGGGCCTCCGGTAAGTCAGTCTGGGTCACGTCACCGGTGACAACCGCCCGTGATCCGAATCCGATCCGGGTCAGAAACATCTTCATCTGTTCGACCGTGGTGTTCTGCGCTTCGTCGAGGATGATAAAAGCTTCGTTGAGGGTCCGGCCGCGCATGAACGCCAGCGGCGCAACTTCGATAACGCTGCGCTCGATGAACTTCGCCACCCTCTCAAAACCCATCATTTCATACAGGGCGTCGTACATGGGCCGCAGATAGGGATCCACCTTCTGGGCCATGTCGCCGGGCAGGAACCCGAGCCGCTCGCCCGCCTCCACCGCTGGCCTCACCAGCACGATTCGGCGGACCTCCTCGGTCTCCAGAGCGGCCACCGCCGCCGCTACGGCCAGATAGGTCTTGCCCGTGCCCGCCGGTCCGATACCGAAATTCAGGTCCTCCTCCCTCATGCGTCGGAGATAGGCGGCCTGATTGACGCCTCGGGCGTGGACACGTCTGCGGGGTGTATCGACAAGGCCGGTCTGGTCGCGTTCGTCGGGCCCGTCCTCGCGCTCCATGCGGCTCTCCTGAAGGGCAATGTGAACCCGGTCCGGACTGATGAACTCTTCGGCGGCCAGCTCGTACAGGCCGCTTATGACGCGGGCTGCGCTCTCCACCTCCCCTGCGGATCCGCTCAGGTGGAAACGGTTGCCGCGGTTTCCGACCTGCACGCCCAAACGCTCTTCGACCTGCCGGATGTTCTCATCGAACTGCCCGCAGAGGTTGGCCAGCCGCTCGTTGTCCGCCGGTTCAAGGATCAGGTCCAGTGTGACCGTATCGTTATCGTCCAATACGCCTCCGTTTCAGGCCGCCCGCGAAGCATCCTCGACGCGCCCGCGCAGTGAATTCGGCAGCGCCTCCGTGATGGCCACCTCTACGAACTGTCCGATAAGCGAGGGGGGTCCGTCAAAGTTGACCCAACGCATGTTCTCCGTACGGCCGGCCAGCTGGCGCGGATTCTTCTTGGCCGGCCTCTCCACCAGGACACGTTGCACCGACCCCACCATACGGCGACTGATCTCCATGGCCTGCTGGTTGATCCGCGCCTGCAACAGCGCCAGGCGGGCCTGCTTGACCGCGTGGGGTACGTCGTCCGGCAGCGCGGCGGCCGGCGTCCCCGGCCGCCGGCTGTAGATGAAGCTGAAGGACTGATCGAAGCCGACCTCGGCGATAAGATCCATGGTCTGCTCGAAGTCCCGGTCAGTCTCGCCAGGGAAGCCGACAATGAAATCCGAAGAAACGCTGATGCCCGGCCGTACCTGCCGCAGGTGCCGGATCTTCTGCTTGTATTCCAGCGTCGTGTGTCCGCGTTTCATCAGTGCAAGGACCCGATCCGACCCGGTCTGCACCGGCAGGTGAAGAAACCCGGCCAGTTCCGGCACATCGGCATAGGCCGCCACGAGGCTCGGCGAGAACTCCATAGGATGGGAGGTCGTAAAGCGAATCCGCTCGACACCATCCACCGTCGCCGCGAATCGAATCAGATAGGCGAGATCGCAGGTCGTGCCATCGTGCATGGCGCCCCGATAGGCATTGACGTTCTGCCCGAGGAAAGTGATTTCCTTGACGCCCTGGCTCGCCAGTGTGACCACCTCGGCCACCACGTCATCAAAGGGCCGGCTGATCTCCTCTCCACGGGTATAGGGGACGACACAGAAGCTGCAATATTTACTGCAGCCTTCCATGATCGACACGAACGCGGAAGGCCCGTCGGCGCGGGGCTCCGGCAGACGGTCGAATTTCTCGATCTCTGGGAACGATACGTCCACCACCGGGCGCCCGGCTCGAACGTCTTCGATCATCTCGGGAAGGCGATGCAGCGTCTGGGGACCGAAGACGAGGTCCACCTGCGGCGCTCGACGTAAGACCGCGTCGCCCTCCTGGCTGGCCACGCATCCGCCGACACCGATGATGACGCCCGGTCGGGCCGTCTTCAGCTGCTTCCAGCGCCCGAGAAGGGAAAAAACTTTCTCCTGAGCCTTTTCCCTCACCGAGCAGGTGTTGAGCAGCAGCACATCCGCCTGTTCGGGATCATCCACGGGTTCCAGCCCATGGGATTCCCTCAGCACGTCCGCCATTTTGGCCGAATCGTACTCGTTCATCTGGCAGCCAAAGGTCTTGATGAATAGCTTGCCCGGCATCCGCGATCCTCAGGGTTAGGACCCTAAAGTACTCTTTCGGCGACCGCGTCTCCAAACCCGTCAGCGGATGTACCCGAGGGATTCCAGCTTTACGATGATCCGGTGAGCGGCCTCATCCGGAGTCATTTCGCGGGTGTCGATGATCATCTCCGGCGACTCCGGCGCTTCGTAAGGATCGCTGATACCCGTAAACTCCTTGATGATGCCAGCCCGAGCCTTGGCGTAGAGCCCCTTGCGATCCCGCTGTTCACAGGTTTCGATTGGCGTGGCCACATGGATCTCGACAAAGCCCCCAACCTCCTCGGCCATGCCACGCACCTGTCGCCGGGTCGAGGCATACGGTGCGATGGGCGCGCAGATCGCGATCCCGCCGTTCTTGGTGATTTCACTGGCCACGTATCCGATTCGCAGGATATTGAGATCCCGATGCTCGCGTGAGAAGCCCAGTTCGCTGGACAGGTTCTTGCGCACGACGTCGCCATCCAGAAGCGTGACCCGCCGTCCGCCGAGTTCCATGAGCTTGACCATCAGGGCATTGGCAATCGTGGACTTGCCGGCCCCCGACAGACCGGTGAAAAAGATCGTGAAGCCCTGACGGTGACGAGGCGGATGGGTCTTGCGGAGCTCCTGGATGACCTCCGGATAGGAAAACCAGTGCGGTATCTCCAGCCCCTCCTGCAGCCGCCGGCGAAACTCGGTGCCGGAGATGTTGAGGACGGTATCGCCCTCGCGTGTCTCGTCCACCGGCACGTACTGGGCTCGGTCCTCCACGTAGACCACCATCTGGAAGGGCACCATCCGGATCTCGATCTCGTCCTTGAACTGTTCGAGCAGTTCCTGGGCGTCGTAGGGCCCGTAGAAGTCGTTTCCGTGGCTGTCCTTGCCCGGCCCGGCATGATCGCGGCCGACGATGAAATGGGTGCAGCCGTAGTTCTTGCGAATCAGCGCGTGCCACAGGGCCTCCCGCGGGCCGGCCATGCGCATGGCAAGCGGCAGCAGGCTCAGGGACGTCGTTTGCTCGGGGTAGTGATTCAGCAGGTGCTCGTAACAACGGACCCGTGTGTAGTGATCTACGTCACCGGGCTTGGTCATGCCGACCACCGGATGAATGAGGAGGTTGGCTTCCACCTGTCGGGCAGCCCGAAACGTCAGTTCCTGGTGGGCCCGGTGCATCGGGTTGCGGGTCTGGAAGGCGACGACCTTGCGCCACCCGAGCTTGCTGAATCGCCTGCGCAGTTCCCCGGGGGTGTCGCGCAGGTGACGGAAGTCATAGTGGATCGGGGACTCCACGCCTCGGAGGCGACCGCCCAGGTACACCGGGTGCGCCTGGTGCATCAGGTAGTGGACGCCGGGATGGGTCACGTCTTCCGTGCCGTAGACACCCTTCGCCTCCACTGCCTTGTCGGGCCGCCACAGATCCTCCACCGCCAGGGTGGCGATGAGCACGCCCTCCGGGTCCCGCAGGGCGATCTCGTCCCCGGCCGCGACGGCGTCGGCAAAGGCCTCCGTCACGTCCAGGGTGACGGGCATCGGCCAGACGGTTCCGTCGGCCAGACGCATGGAATCCACCACCGATTCGTAGTCCCTCTGATTGAGGAACCCTTCCAGGGGCGAGAAGGCGCCATTGAGCAACAGCTCGATATCGCAGAGCTGCCGAGCTGTCAGGTCCCATGATTTGAGGTCCCGTGCCTTTTTTCGCTCCGCTTCCGCGTCCGAAGGCGACAGGTAAAGATCCACGAGCACGCCGCCGTGGGGACGAATCATCTCTTGAGTGCTTTCTCTAGCATCCATCTTCTGCTCCAAAAGACATGGGCCGTGGCCCGGGGCGTCCGGGACACGGCACGATCATGATGAAATTCCGGTATCTGGCTAAAAGGGTATGTCGTCGTCCAGCACGGGCTCCGGCCCGGAAGCGGGCTCAGAGGACCCGAAACCCCGGGATTCGCCGCCTGAAGCGGGCGCACCGGCACCGGCACGGCCTCCCAGCATCTGCATTTCGTTGGCCACGATCTCTGTGGTGTAGCGGTCCTGCCCGGACTGGTCCTGCCACTTGTCCGTGCGCAGGCTGCCCTCCACATAAACCTGCGACCCCTTCTTCAGGTACTCCCCCGCGATTTCCGCCAGGCGACCGAAAAACACAACTCGATGCCACTCCGTGCGCTCCTGGCGGTCGCCACTCTGGCGATCCTTCCAGGACTCGGTGGTCGCGATCCGGATTTTGGTCACGGCGCTTCCGCTGGGCGTGTAGCGGGTCTCTGGGTCTGCACCGAGATTGCCGACGAGGATGACTTTGTTGATGCCGCGAGCCATGGCAGCTCCTGGAAAAGGGTTGACGAAAAGTTAAGCGTTTTATTTTACCTGCGCCACCGGCAAAACTCACGCTGGCGGACCGATTTTCGACTATTGCCTCAGCTCGCATCCGGTGCTTTGGCTGAGCCGAAGCATTGGGGGTATAGTTGAGGATTAATCTCGCCACGGCGGAAAGAATGGATCTGATCAGGATTAGGGGCGCCCGGACTCACAACCTGCGGAACGTTGACCTGGATCTTCCGCGGGACAAGCTCATCGTGGTCACCGGCCTTTCCGGCTCAGGAAAATCGTCCCTGGCGTTCGATACCATCTACGCCGAAGGCCAGCGGCGCTACGTGGAATCCCTGTCCGCCTACGCTCGACAGTTCCTGTCCATGATGGAGAAGCCGGATGTGGACAGCATCGAGGGGCTTTCACCCGCCATCTCCATCGAGCAGAAATCAACCTCCCACAACCCCCGGTCCACGGTCGGAACGGTCACAGAGATATACGACTACCTCCGTCTGCTCTACGCACGGGCCGGTACGCCTCGGTGCCCCACACACTCGGAAGTGCTTGAAGCCCAGACCATCAGCCAGATGGTGGATCAGGTGTTGGCCCTTCCCGACGACCCCCGGCTGATGCTGCTGGCCCCGGTCATCCGTAACCGCAAGGGCGAACACCACAATCTGATCACCGAATTGCGCAGCCAGGGATTTATCCGCGCCCGCATCGACGGGGAAGTCTACGAACTCGACGACCCGCCCGATCTGGATCTGCACAAGAAGCACACCATCGAGGCCGTGGTGGACCGCTTTCGCGCCCGGGAAGACATGGCCCTGAGGCTCACCGAGTCGTTCGAAACGGCCCTTCGACTGGCCGACGGCATCGCCAACGTCGCATTTATGGATGAGCCGGGACGGGAGGAACTGCTGTTCTCCGATCGTTTCGCCTGCCCCGTCTGCGGCTACAGCATCCCGGAGCTGGAACCGAGGATGTTTTCATTCAACAATCCCGCGGGCGCCTGCAACACGTGTGACGGCCTGGGCGTACGGCAGTTCTTCGATCCCGACAGGGTCGCGTCTCAGCCCCACCTCAGCCTCGCCGGCGGCGCGATCCGCGGATGGGACCGACGCAACACCTACTATTTCCAGTTGATCCAGTGTCTCGCCGACCACTACGGCTTCGACATCGAGCAGCCGTTCCAGGAGCTTCCGAAAGGCTTGCGCAAGAAAATCCTCTACGGCAGCGGCGAAGAGTCGATCGAATTTAGCTATCTCGACGGTCGGGGCGGCACCATGAAGCGCAAGCATCGCTTCGAGGGAATCATCCCCAACATGGAGCGTCGCTATCGAGAAACGGAATCCAACACCGTACGCGAGGAGCTCGCCAAGTACCTCAGCGTGCAGGCCTGTCCGAAATGCGAGGGCACTCGACTCAACGGCGCTGCCCGCAACGTGTTCGTCAACGACCGAAGCCTGCCGGAAATCACCTCCATGTCGGTGGGCCAGGCCCTCGACTTCTTCAACGAACTGAGTTTGCCCGGCTGGCGGGGCGAAATCGCCGGAAAGATCGTCAAGGAGATCGGTGATCGTCTCAGGTTCCTGGTCGATGTGGGTCTCGACTACCTGTCTCTGGATCGCAGTGCCGAAACACTGTCGGGAGGCGAGGCCCAACGCATCAGACTCGCGAGCCAGATCGGTTCCGGGCTGGTCGGGGTGATGTACATCCTGGACGAGCCGTCCATCGGTCTTCATCAGAGGGACAACCGGCGGTTGCTGAACACCCTTCTGCACCTCCGCGACCTGGGTAACACGGTCATCGTCGTCGAACATGACGAAGAGGCGATCGAAACGGCGGATCACGTGATCGATATCGGCCCGGGCGCCGGCGTACACGGAGGCCTGATCGTCGTCGAGGGTACGCCATCGGACGTGATGGCCGACAGTGCCTCGCTGACCGGTCAATATCTTTCCGGGAGACGCCGCATCGAGGTCCCGGCGCAAAGAGCCGTCGCCGACGAAAACCGGCAGATCGTCATCCGGGGCGCACGTGGCAACAACCTGAAGAATCTCGACGTGGCCATTCCGCTGGGTCTGATGACCTGCGTGACCGGCGTGTCGGGCTCGGGCAAGTCCACGCTGATCAACGACACGCTGTACCTGGCCACGGCCGCGCAGCTCAACGGGTCTGCGACATCGCCAGCGCCCCATGCGGCCATCGATGGGCTGGAGAACGTGGATCGGGTGATCGACATCAGCCAGAGTCCCATCGGAAGAACCCCCCGGTCGAACCCGGCCACCTACAGCGGACTTTTCACGCCGATTCGGGAGTTGTTTGCCGGGACGCAGGAAGCCCGCTCAAGGGGATACAAGCCCGGACGTTTCAGCTTCAACGTGAAGGGCGGTCGCTGTGAGGCCTGCCAGGGAGACGGCGTCATTAAAGTGGAGATGCACTTCCTGCCTGACATCTACGTGGCCTGCGACGTCTGCAAGGGCAAGCGCTATAACCGGGAAACCCTGGAGGTTCGCTACAAGGGCAAGAGCATCCACGAGGTTCTCGAGATGACGGTAGAGGATGCTCTGGAATTCTTCGCCAACGTGCCGGTCATCAAGCGCAAGCTGCAGACGCTGATGGACGTGGGACTGTCATATATCACGCTCGGTCAGAACGCGACTACTCTGTCCGGCGGCGAGGCTCAGCGCGTAAAGCTGGCCAAGGAATTGTCCAAACGAGACACCGGAAAGACCCTTTATATACTCGACGAACCAACCACCGGCCTGCATTTCCACGATATCGCTCAACTTCTTCACGTGCTCCATCGATTGAGGGATCACGGCAACACCGTGGTCGTCATCGAGCACAATCTGGACGTCATCAAAACCGCGGACTGGATCATTGACCTCGGCCCGGAGGGCGGAGACGGCGGGGGCCGTGTGATCGCAGAAGGCTCGCCTGAACAGGTGGCGGCCAGTGAAAGATCCTACACGGGGCAGTTTCTGGCCCGCACACTCGACCGTGATGCACCGAAGAAAGACAGTCGGCGCCGGCGGGCCTGACTGCCTCCCGCAGGGGCGGTATCACCATGGCTGAACTCGCCCTCAGCCTGGTGGCGGCGACGATCGGAGCGATGCTGTTTTTCGGTGCCGTGGTCGCGCCGACGGCCTTCCGGACCCTGGGCGAGCAAATCGCCGGTCCTTTCGTCCGCGCCCTCTTCCCGAAGTATTACCTGGTGTTCTCCGTGACGACTGCGACCGCCGCCGTGGCCGCCTTCCTGGCGAGGGCACCGGTTTCAGGACTGGCCCTCCTGCTGGTCGCCGGCGGCTTCATCTACGCCTTCACTCTGCTGATGCCGAGTATCAGCCGGGCCCGGGATGCCGGATCGACCGCGGATTTCGAACGACTCCACCGCAGGTCGGTCCGCCTCAATCTGCTTCAGCTCGCGGCGATGATCGGCGCACTCGCGGGCATTGCGGCTGGATCGTAGAGCCCGTGACCGGGTCAGTTCCTTCTCCGGCGTGCGTGAGTTCCCGAACCTGAAGACACCCGGTTCGTGCTGCCCGGGCCGCCGGCTCAGGGACGATTCGCCGCCGGGATAAATCTTGCCAGTACCAGGCCGGCAAGCAACCAGGCCACGACGTTGTACAGTCCTTCGGCAAGCTGGAAAGCCAGTGGCATGCTCCACCAGATGACGGCGCCGAAATTGACGAACAACGCCATGACGAGGCCGGCGAAGACAACGAACGCCACCCGGGACCCGTAATCGGGGAGCGCCGGGGCGACCATCGTGAGCAAAAGGCCGATCAGAAAGCACACCACCCACCCGTGCAGAAATCCGGCGATGAAGGTCCCGGACTTCATCGGCGGGCCCGGGTTCTGAACGATGTTGAGCATCGCAACGGGACCGGACTCGTGGAGAGCCTCGTAACCTTCCGGGTCCTGGTAATAGAGGTCCATGCTCGGAATCCAGTAGATCCCGGTCTCGGGGAAGGCCTGTTTGAGCAGGGCCTGCGCCGCCGCATCGTCTGCGATTGGCTTCGATCCTGCGCCCATTATCGGCGAACTCCAATATATGGCACCGAAAATAAAGACGGCGACCGCAGCCAGCAGGCTGCCTGAAAACAGTCTTTTCAACTCATTCCCCCTCCATCAATGCGGACACCCCTGCAAGTATGACGGCATCAAATGTCCCTCGGCCGGGCACAATAGCCTGTCTCTGCAACCCGGCCGCGAGTCGGCTCATCCGCGATCGGATCAGTAACCGGCGGCGTGCCCGTCCTTGCGTGACTCGGAGGCCCCGTAATAAACACCCTGCCGATGGTCCCGGAGGATGGCCTGGTAGCCGCCGAACCCGCTGGGATCCGCACCGATCTCGTGCCCCCGGGCCTTGAGGGCGTCGATCGTCTCCTGGGGAAAGCCGGGCTCCAAGTAGACGATGCCGCCGTCGTCCATGGGCCCGACCGTCGGTGCCGATGAGCCCGGCAGCCGCCGGGCGCCTGTGGGCTCGCTGGAGCCCCCGTGGCGAATGCGGGGAACGTCGCCGGCCTGCTGCAAGTTCATGCCGAAGTCGATCATATTGACGATGATCTGGGCGTGCCCCTGGGGTTGCATGGCACCGCCCATCACGCCAAAGCTCATGTAGGGCTTGCCGTCTCGGGTGACGAAAGCGGGAATGATGGTGTGAAAAGGCCGTTTTCCCGGCTCGTAGACATTCGGATGCCCCTCTTGAAGGCTGAAGAGCTCGCCCCGGTCCTGGAGGATGAAACCGAGTCCCCCAGGCGTCATTCCTGATCCCATTCCGCGGTAGTTGCTTTGGATCAGCGACACCATATTGCCGTCGGCATCCGCCGTGGTCAGGTAGGTGGTATCACCCTGCTCCAGCATCTCGTCTCCGGCCGGGTAGGAACGGGCCGCCCGCTCCGGGTCGATCAGCCCACGGCGCCTCGCCGCATAGTCCTTGGAGATGAGTGCCTCGACCGGCACATCGACAAAGTCCATGTCCGCATAGAAACGTGCGCGGTCCTCGAAGGCCAGTTTCTTGGCTTCCACGAAGGTGTGTACGTATTCGGCGCTGCCAGAGCCCATGGCGGCGATGTCGTATCCCTCCAGTATGTTCAGGATCTGCAGGGCCGCGATACCCTGGCCATTGGGTGGCAATTCCCAGACGTCGTAACCACGGTAGTTCGTGGATACGGGCTGTATCCATTCGGAGTGGTGGGTTGCCAGATCGTTATAGGACAGGAACCCCTCGTTCTCCTCCATGTAGGCCGCGATGGCCCGGGCCATATCCCCCGTGTAGAACACGTCACGGCCTTCTTTTGCCAGCCGCTCATAGGTGTCGGCCAGCCGCGGATTCCTGAACATGTCTCCCTTGGCCGGCGCCTGACCGCCCGGCAGGTACACCTCCGCAAATCCAGGATAGTCCTTGAGGATCCGAGCGTTGCGGCTCCAGTAATAGGCGATGATCTCGGACACGGGAAAACCCTCCCGGGCATAACGGATCGCCGGGGCGAGCACCTCGCTCATGGGCAAACGCCCGTAACGACCGTGCAGCTCGAACCAGGCGTCCACCGCCCCCGGCACGCTCACCGGCAAAGGACCCAGCGGCGGAATCGTCTCCAGCCCCATGGCTTTGAGTTTCTCCAGGGTCAGAGACTTGGGAGAACGGCCGCTGCCGTTCAGACCAGTGAGCTCCTTTTTGTCGGCGTCCCAGACGATGGCAAAGAGATCGCCGCCGATGCCGCAAGCCACCGGCTCCATCAGCCCAAGCGCGGCGTTGGCCGCGATGGCCGCGTCCACGGCGCTGCCGCCTTTCTTCAGGACATCCAGAGCGATCTGGGTGGCAAGAGGCTGGGAGGTGGCCGCCATGCCGTGGGGCGCGATCACCTCTGATCGGGTTGTAAACGTACGATCGGGGGACTCGGGTTCGTCGACGGCATTAGACATCTGCATAATTCCCAGGCTGATGATCAGGCTCGCTGCGGCCGGAAAAAGCCGGCGCTTGGGCTTTTTTGTTTTCACGTTGGCTCCGCTGGACCCCCGGCCTTTTCGCGACGACACCGGGTGACACGACCATGATGCCGCACGGGACCCCTGCTGTTAATGGGTCACCCGTGAGTCAGAAATCCCTCGCGTCGGCTTTCGAACGACACGTCCTGTGAAGGCCGCTCCCGTCACGTGGGGTTCGACCCGGCCGCAACGGGCGTTGGGAAGGGCACGCGCCCGGTGGCCACCGCGGATGCGGCCCGCTCGCAGTGTATGGGCTGGTCGTCAAAAAAGATGTGCGGCCGAAATGCGGCCAGGAATTCGGTCTTCCGAACCCCGCCCAGGAAAAACGCCTCGTCGATGACCACGTCCCAGGCCAGTAAGGTCCTGATGACCCGCTCGTGGGCCGGGCGGCCGCGGGCGGTGACCAGCGCCGTACGAATAGGCGCTTCACCAGGCGGTGCCTCCTTCTGGATTGCCGACAGGCTCTTGAGAAACCCGGCGAAGGGCCCCTCGGGCAAGGGCTGTCTGGCGTTCTCAGCCTCGTGACGGGAAAAGGCGTCCAGCCCCTGTTCCTGGAAAATCTTCTCCGACTCGTCGGAGAACAGTGTGGCGTCGCCATCGAACGCTATCCGGATCTGACCGATTTCGTCGGTCGGCTGGTGCTGGCGGTCATACAGGATGGCCGCACCGATGCCGGCCGCAAGGGCGGCGCCCACGTCGTCCTCGTACTGGGAAAGGAACAGGTCGACCCGGAAGGCCCGCAGATAGGTCGCCAACGGCGCGCCGCCAGACAGCACGGCCCGATCGATGTCCAGCCCATAATGGTCGACGGAATTGAAGATCCTGAGACTGGTCTCTGTCGAGTTCCGGGACATGATGACCACTTCCGCCCGTCGCCGGCCCCCGGGGCGATTGAGCCTCAGGATGGCCTTCACCAGTTCGAAGCCGGAACCCGGCGGGAGCAGGCGGTCCTCGTTGTCGAGCTGGTATTGCCGGTAGGCCTCCAGGCCCTGCTCGCGAAAAACGCGATCTTCCTCTCGGAGATCGAAAAGGGCCCGGGATGAAATGCCAACCACCAGACAGTCGTCCAGTTGAACGCTCAAAAATCTATTCCCCAATCAGGCGGATTGTCGCGGCCCGATTATCGTGCATCCGCCCCGAGGGAAAAGCAAAGGCCGGGCAGAGCCCGGCCTTCGCGCTATCCAGATGCCAGCGACCGCTTCAGTCCGCTGCGCCGCCTTCCGCCATTTCGGTAAGCTGTACGATGGCCATGGGCGCCGCGTCGCCGGGCCGATGACCAGTCTTGAGTATGCGCACGTAGCCACCGGGCCGATCCTTGAAACGCGGACCGAGATCGCTGAACAGTTTGCCTACCGCCTCCTTGTCCCGGAGCCGGTCGAAAGCGCGGCGACGGCGCGAGACATCATCGGCCTTCGCCAAAGTGATCAAGGGCTCTACAACGCGCCGCAACTCCTTGGCCTTGGGCACGGTAGTGCGGATAGTCTCGTGCTTGATCAGAGATGCACTCATGTTCCTGAACATCGCTCTCCGGTGAGAGCTGTTGCGGCCCAGTGGGCGGCCAGACTTTCGGTGACGCATTTGTTCGTTTCCTGGTTATGAGCCGCAGCGCCGGTCAGGCTACCCGCTCGTCATCCGCCCGCAGGCTGGCGGGAGGCCAGTTGTCGAGCCGCATGCCGAGAGCCAGCCCGTGACTTTCCAGCACCTGCTTGATCTCTGTCAGGGACTTCTTGCCGAGGTTTGGCGTCCGCAGCAGCTCCACTTCGGTCCGCTGCACCAGGTCGCCGATGTAATTGATGTTTTCCGCCTTGAGGCAGTTGGCCGAGCGCACGGTCAGTTCGAGCTCGTCGACCGGTCGCAGGAGGATCGGGTCGATCTGGCTTTCGGCACTGGCTGCCGTGGCTTCCGCCTGACCCTTCAGGTCAACAAACACCGACAGCTGATCCCTCAGGATATTGCCTGCCCGGCGAATGGCCTCTTCCGGATCGATGGTGCCGTTGGTTTCAAGATCGATGATCAGCTTGTCCAGGTCGGTACGCTGCTCGACGCGGGCGGCCTCCACGTTGTAGGTCACGCGCCGCACCGGACTGAAGGAGGCATCGAGTTGCAGCCGACCGATCGGTCCTGTCTGCTCTTCGAACGCCGGGCGCAGGGTCGCCGGGCGATATCCTCGGCCCCGGGCGATCTTGAGTCGCATGTTCAGTTCACCGGCGCTGGTCAGGTTGGCGATCACCAGCTCCGGATTGACGATCTCCACGTCGTGGTCCACGGCGATATCACCGGCGGTCACCTGACCCGGACCCTTTTTGATCAGCGTCAGTTCCGCTTCCTCTCTCGCATGCATTCGGATAGCGACCTGCTTCAGATTGAGCAGTATGTCGACAACGTCCTCCTGCACACCCTCGATGCTGGTGTACTCATGGAGCACGCCCTCGATCTCCGCTTCGACGACGGCGCTTCCCGGCATCGAAGACAGCAGGATACGACGCAGTGCGTTGCCCAGCGTATGACCGAAACCCCTCTCGAAGGGCTCGATCGTGATCCGCGCCAGGGTGTTGTTCTCGGCCTGGACCTTAACGACGCGGGGCTTTAGAAATTCAGATACAGATATCTGCATGGCGATAAGCCTCTGCGATTACTTGGAGTAAAGTTCGACGACAAGATTCTCGTTAATGTCGGGCAGAATCTCGTCCCGATCCGGGAGCTGCTTGAAAGTCCCGATCATCTTCTTCTCGTCGACCTCGACCCATGCGGGGAACCCGACCTGGCTTGCAATAGACAGAGCGCCCTGGATGCGCATCTGCTTCTTCGCCTTGTCACGCACGGCGACCTCGTCGCCTGCGCTCAGCTGGAAGGACGGGATGTTCACGATGGTGCCGTTCACGGCGATGCCCTTGTGGCCGACCAGCTGCCGGGCCTCGGCCCGGGTCGTGGCAAACCCCATCCGGTACACCACGTTGTCCAGACGCCCCTCGAGCATCTGCAGAAGATTCTCGCCGGTCGAGCCCTTCTTCTGCGCCGCTTTCTTGTAATAGTTGCGGAACTGCCGCTCAAGGACGCCGTACATGCGGCGTAGCTTCTGCTTCTCGCGAAGCTGCAAACCGTAGTCGGACAACCGTGGTCGGCGCTGGGGTGCTCCGCCAGGCGGCACGTCTGCCTTGCACTTGGACTCCAGCGGCCGAACACTGCTCTTGAGAAACAGGTCCGTTCCCTCGCGGCGCGAGAGCTTGCACTTCGGTCCCAGGTATCTAGCCATTCTCTACTTACTCCGTCAGACGCGGCGCTTCTTGGGCGGCCGGCAGCCGTTGTGGGGTATGGGGGTCACGTCGGCGATGTTGGTAATCCGGAAGCCAACGGCATTGAGAGAGCGCACCGCCGACTCTCGACCCGGACCGGGCCCTTTCACCCGGACCTCCAGATTCTTCACGCCGTAATCCAGCGCCGCGTTACCCGCCCGCTCCGCCGCGACCTGTGCGGCGAACGGCGTGCTCTTCCGAGATCCGCGGAACCCGCAGCCACCCGAAGTGGCCCAGGACAGGGCATTTCCCTGGCGATCGGTGATGGTCACGATCGTGTTGTTGAAAGACGCGTGAATGTGAGCGATGGCGTCCACCACCTGCTTCTTTACCTTCTTGCGCGTCCGCGTCGTCGGCTTGGCCATAATGCGTTACCTGGAGTACCCGTATCTCTCGTAAAACCGTTCGTTCAGCGGCGGATCGGACGCTTCGGACCCTTGCGGGTGCGGGCGTTCGTTCGCGTGCGCTGACCGCGCAACGGCAAACCGCGCCTGTGGCGAATGCCCCTGTAGCAGCCGAGATCCATCAGCCGCTTGATGTTCATTGACGTCTCGCGTCGCAGGTCGCCCTCGACGACATAGCGGGAGACCTCGGCCCGGATCTTGTCCACCTCGGGCTCGCTCAGGTCACCGATCTTCACGTCCGGGGCCACGCCCGCGGCTGAACAGATCTTGCCTGCCGTTGATCGCCCGATGCCGTAGATATGCGTCAGGGCGATGACTGTATGTTTGTGGGGCGGGACGTTAATCCCAGCAATACGCGCCATCGAAAACGTCTCCTGTATGCCGCGCGGAACTCACCAAGATAGCTGAAATGCGGAGGTCTATCAAGACTCCATTCAGCCTTGCCGCTGCTTATGGCGCGGGTCCTTACAAATAACGCGGACCACGCCCTTGCGGCGAACAATCTTGCAGTTCCGGCAGATTCTCTTAACCGAAGCTCGAACCTTCATGATCTATCTCCAGACAACCGGCTACAGCGCTCAGCGCACGCGACCGGCACGGCCATAACCCTTCAGATTGGCCTTCTTCAGCAGGCCCTCGTACTGATGGCTCATCATGTGCGCCTGTAACTGGGCCATGAAATCCATCACGACGACCACGATGATCATCAGGGACGTACCGCCGAAATAGAACGGCACGTTCCAGTACATGATCATAAATTCAGGGAGCAGACAGACACCGGTCACGTACAGGGCGCCCCAGAACGTCAGACGCGTCAGGACGGTGTCGATATATTCGCCGGTCTGCTGACCAGGTCGAATGCCCGGGATGAAGGCGCCTGAACGCTTCAGGTTGTCCGCCGTCTCGCGCGAGTTGAACACCAGCGCCGTGTAGAAGAAGCAGAAAAATATGATCAGCGCCGCGTACAACATCACGTAAACGGGCTGCCCCGGAGACAGACTGGCCGCCATCTGTTGCAGCCAGCCAAATCCCTCGCTGGTCCCGAACCACTGAGCAATGGTGGCCGGAAACAGGATGATGCTGGAGGCGAAAATGGGCGGGATCACGCCGGACATGTTCAGCTTGAACGGCAGATGGGTAGTCTGCCCCTGGTAGAGACGCCTTCCCTGCTGTCTTTTTGCGTAATGCACCGCGATGCGCCGCTGCCCACGCTCGACGAAGGTGACGAAGGCGGTCACGGCTAGCACCAGGATGAACAGGATCAATGCCAGGGCCGCGGCCATTTCGCCGGTCCTCACCAGCTCCAGGGTACCCCCGATGGCGGCAGGCAGGCCGGAAATGATGCTCGCCAGAATGATCATTGAGATACCGTTGCCGATGCCCCGCTCGGTCACCTGCTCGCCCAGCCACATCAGGAACATGGTGCCGGTCACCAGCGTCACGGCAGCGGTGAAAACAAACTGGAAACCCGGAACGATTACCACACCCTGGTTCTGAAAGGCCACGGCTGCCCCGACGGACTGGAAGCTCGCCAACCCGACCGTGCCGTAGCGCGTGTACTGGGTGATCTTGCGGCGCCCGGACTCGCCCTCTTTCTTGAGCTGTGCCAGGCTCGGCACCACCACCGCCATCATCTGCATGATGATGGACGCGGAGATGTAGGGCATGATCCCGAGCGCGAAGATACTCAGGCGCTCCAGTGCGCCTCCCGAGAACATGTTGAAAACGCTCAGGATCGTGCCTTGCTGCTGCTCGAAAAAGCGCGCGAGCGCCTCCGGGTCGATGCCGGGCACCGGGATGAAGGTCCCGATCCGGTAAACGATCAGCGCCCCGATCAGGAACAGCAGACGCGAACGCAACTCCGAAAAGCGCGTCGCATCGGCCAGGGCGGCCGCCGGATTCGAGCTTAATGCCTTAGCTTTCGCCACTGCTATTCGCCTTCGCGTCAGTCCTCAATGGTGCCGCCAGCGGCCTCGATAGCCTTGCGGGCACCGGGGGTCACCAGCAATCCCTTGACAGTGAGTGCCCGTTCGATGGCGCCGGAATCGATGACCTTGATGCGACGCGCCTCGTGACCGATCACACCGGCACGCTTCAGGGTCAGTTCGTCTGCAACGTCGCCATCTACCCTGGCCAGTTCGTGCAGCCGAACCTCGGCCGCGTACCGTCCCTTGCGGGAACTGAATCCGACTTTGGGCAGACGACGCTGCAGCGGCATCTGGCCGCCTTCGAATCCGACCTTGTGGTAGCCACCCGACCGTGAGTGCTGGCCCTTCACGCCGCGACCAGCGGTTTTCCCCTGGCCCGCCGATATTCCTCGGCCCTTGCGCTTGCCTTCCTTGCGGCTGCCCGCAGATGGATTGAGCTCATTAAGGCGCATCGTCACGCTTCCTCTACCTGCAACAGGTACGAGACCTTGTTGATCATGCCCCTGTTCTCCGGAGTGTCCGCCACTTCCACACTGTGGTTGATGCGACGCAGGCCCAGACCGGAGATACAGGCCTTGTGGCTCCTCAGGCGACCGTTGAGGCTTCGTACCAGGGTCACTTTGAGCCGGGAATCTCTTTTTGCTTTCTTCGCAGCCATCGGCCTAACCCAGAATCTGTTCCACGGTCTTGCCGCGCTTGGCGGCGATCGACTCGGGAGAATTCATTTCAGTCAGGGCCTTGATAGTCGCCCGGACAACGTTGATGGGGTTCCGGGAGCCGTAGCTCTTCGCCAGTACGTTGCGCACACCGGCGCACTCGAAAACAGCGCGCATGGCGCCGCCGGCAATCACGCCCGTACCCTCGGAGGCCGGTTGCATGTAAACCTTGGTCGCGCCGTGGAACCCATTGCTCGCGTACTGGATCGTGTCCCCCTTGAGGCTCACGCGATGCAGATTCTTGCGGGCCGCCTGCATTGCCTTCTGGATGGCAAGCGGGACTTCTCTCGCCTTGCCATATCCGAAGCCGACCCGGCCGGAACCGTCGCCGACCACGGTCAATGCCGTGAAACCGAACTGACGACCACCCTTGACCACCTTGGCCACGCGGTTTACGGCGACCAGTTTCTCGACGAGGTCGTCGCCGGCGCCATGTGTATCTACTGCTGCCATACCTTAAAAACCCCTGGCCAGCGCTCAGAACTGAAGACCGTGCTCGCGCGCGGCCTCTGCCAGCGCCTTCACACGGCCGTGATAACGGAACCCGGACCGGTCGAAGGCAACCTTCGTCACCCCGGCCTCCTTCGCCTTTTCAGCGATCGCCTTGCCGACCGCGACCGCGGCCGCCACGTTGCCTGTGCCCTTCAGATTCTCGCGGACATCCTTCTGTACCGTGGACGCGGCCGCCACGATCTGACCGCCGTCCGGGGCGATGATCTGCGCGTAGATATGCCGTGGCGTGCGGTACACGCTGAGACGGCACACATCGAGCTCCCGCAGCTTGAAACGCGTGCGGCGGGCGCGGCGCAAACGACTCTGTTTCTTATCCATGCCTCGACCTGCCTACTTCTTCTTGGCTTCCTTGATGACGACACGCTCGTCTGCGTAGCGGACGCCCTTGCCCTTGTAGGGCTCCGGCGGGCGGAAGGCGCGAATCTCGGCGGCCACCTGCCCGACCTTCTGCTTGTCTGTCCCCTTGACAACGACCTCGGTCTGGCTCGGCGTCTCCACCGTAATGCCTTCCGGCACGTCGTAGTGCACCGGGTGAGAGAACCCCAGGGTCAGATTGAGCTTCTTGCCCTGAGCCTGGGCCCGATAACCTACGCCGCGCAGTTCCAGCTTGCGCTCGAAACCCTGAGAAACGCCGGTCACCATGTTGGACACCAGTGCTCGGGTCGTTCCAGCCATGGCGTTCAGCTTTCGGTCTTCACTGCCCGTGACGGTCAAGGTCTGGCCATCCTGCTCCAGGCCGATGCCGTCCCTGAGCTCAAGCGACATGGCGCCGTTTGGGCCCTTGACGATCGCGGTCGCCCCGTCGAGCTTGAACTCGACACCCTTGGGCAGTTCGATCGGTTTCTTCGCAACTCTAGACATTGTCCTATCTCTCGCTCTCGCCGGCCTCAGGACACCACACAGAGCACTTCGCCGCCGTGTCCCTCGCTCCTGGCCCGTCGGTCGCTCATGACGCCCCGCGACGTGGAAACGATGGCCACGCCCAGGCCGCCCATCACCTTGGGGAGATCGTCCTTACCCCGGAATACACGCCGCCCGGGGGTGCTCACCCTCTGGATATGCTCGATCACCGGCTTGCCGCTGAAGTACTTCAGCTCGACGACCAGGTTTGCCTTGGCGCCGTCGGACTCCTTGCGGAAGTCGGCGATATAGCCTTCGTCCTTCAGGACCTGCAGGATGGCCTGCTTGATTCCGGAAGACGCCACACGCACCTGTGTCTTGCCCGAGCTCTGGCCGTTGCGAATCCTGGTCAAAAGATCGGCGATGGGGTCCGTCATGCTCATTAAAGGTTCCTCAAATCCTCTGGCCCTGCGGGGGCTTCTACCAGCTGGCCTTGGAAAGCCCCGGGATCTCGCCGCTCATCGCCGCTTCGCGAAGCTTGTTGCGCCCGAGACCGAACTTCCGGTAGTAACCCCTTGGTCGACCGGTAATGGAGCAGCGGTTCCGCAGCCTGACAGGGCTGGCATCACGCGGAAGCGCCTGCAGCTTGGCCAGCGCCTGACCGCGCTCCTCATCCGTGCTTTCCGGGCTCCGGATGATTTCCTTCAGCCGGGCACGCTTGTCCGCGTATCGCGCGACCATCTTCTGCCGCTTGATTTCCCGTCGAACCATCGACTTCTTGGCCATACCCTCAGGTCCTCACTTTCTGAAGGGGAACTCGAACGCTTCCAGCAGCGCCCGCCCCTGCTCGTCATCCTTCGCGCTCGTGGTGATGGTGATGTCCATCCCGCGAATCGCGTCGATCTGGTCGTAATCGACTTCCGGGAAAATGATTTGCTCCCGAACGCCCATGTTGTAGTTGCCGCGACCGTCGAACGACTTGACGTTCAGGCCGCGAAAATCCCGCACGCGGGGAATTGCAATATTGATGAGCCGATCCAGGAACTCGTACATTCGTTCCCGCCGCAGCGTCACCTTGCAACCAATCGGGACACCGTCCCTGATTTTGAAGCTGGCGACCGACTTTCGGGCCCGGGTCATCACCGGCTTCTGGCCGGCGATCTTGGTCAGGTCCTCCATCGCGTGATCGAGAATCTTACGATCGGTGGTGGTCTCGCCGACCCCCATGTTGATCGTGATCTTCTCGATCCGGGGCACCGCCATCGGATTGCTCAGCCCCAGTCGCTCCATGAGCTGTGGGACCACGGTCTCTTTGTAATATTCCTGCAGCCTAGCCATCTGGACCACCCGGATTTAAACGTCCACGACTTCGTCGTTGGACTTGAAAAATCGCACCTTCCTGCCGTCCTCAAGGGTTCTGACGCCCACCCGGTCACCCTTCTTGGTAACAGGGTTGTAGAGCATCACATTCGAGGCATGTAACGGCATCTCCTTCTCGATGATGCCGCCCTGGATGCCCGCATTCGGATTGGGCTTCTGGTGCTTCTTGACGATGTTCACGTTTTCGACGAGTACACGCTCATCGGCATAGACACGCAGCACGGTTCCGTGGCGGCCCCTGTCCTTGCCGGCAATGACGATGACCTCGTCGCCTTTCTTGATTCTCTCTAATGCCATCTCGACTCTCCCCGTCCGCCTCAGATCACCTCGGGCGCGAGGGAAATGATTTTCATAAAATTGCCGGTCCGGAGCTCGCGGGTTACGGGCCCAAAAATTCGTGTGCCGATCGGCTCAAGACGATTGTTCAGCAAAACCGCGGCGTTACCATCGAAGCGGATCAGGGAGCCGTCGGGACGGCGCACGCCCTTCCGGGTCCTGACGACGACCGCGTGGTAAACCTCACCCTTCTTGACCTTGCCTCGCGGGATCGCGTCCTTGACGCTGACCTTGATGATGTCGCCCACGCCGGCATACCGGCGCTTCGAGCCGCCGAGCACCTTGATGCACTGGAGCCTTTTCGCTCCGCTGTTGTCCGCCGCCGTCAGAACGGTCTGCATCTGGATCATGACTTCAGTCTCGCAATGTCTCTGGGGCTAATCGCCGTTCACCCGGGTGCGCCTATGCGCGCTCCAGGAAATTGACGATCCGCCAGCTCTTGCGCTTCGACAACGGACGACATTCCGCTATCTCCACGGTATCTCCGATCTGGGCCTCGTTGTTTTCGTCGTGGACCAGCACCTTGCTCGTACGACGGATGAACTTGCCGTACACGGGGTGCTTGACCAGCCTTTCCACGGCTACGGCCGCGGTTTTGTTCATGCCGTTGCTCACCACGCGACCCGTCACGGTTCGCTGGCGGCTTTCGACTGTCTGATCGGTCTCGCTCATCTCGCGTCACCCTCGGGGCGCTTGGCCTCAATCTCTTTCAACACGGTCTTTACCCGCGCGATGTCCTTGCGCACCTTGCCGAACTGGTCAGGACGCGCCATCTGTCCGGTAGCTCGCTGCATCCGCAGATTGAACTGCTCCCGGCGCAGCTTCAAAAGCTCTTCGCGGAGATCCGCGATGGACTTGTTTCTCAGCTCGCTCGCCTTCATCACATCACCTGCCTCTTGACGAACGCCGTGGCGATCGGCAGCTTGGCCGCGGCCAGGCGGAAAGCTTCCCGGGCCACTTCCTCGGCCACGCCTTCCATCTCGTAAAGCACCTTGCCGGGCTGTATCTGGGCGACCCAGTACTCCACGTTGCCCTTACCCTTGCCCTGACGTACTTCCAGGGGCTTCTGGGTGATCGGCTTGTCGGGAAAAACCCGGATCCAGATTTTTCCGCCGCGCTTCACGTAACGGGTCATGGCGCGACGAGCCGCCTCGATCTGCCGGGCTGTTAGACGACCGCGACCGGTGGCTTTCAGGCCATATTCGCCGAACGATACTGAGCTGCCCCGCAGAGCAAGCCCTCGGTTCTTGCCCTTCTGCTGTTTCCTGTACTTGGTTCTCTTAGGCTGCAACATCTCGCTGACTCCTACCTCGACGCGGCCTCAGTGGCCGGAGCGGCGGGCTCTGCCGAGTCGAAAACCTCGCCCTTGAAGATCCACACCTTGACGCCGATCACACCGTAGGTGGTGATAGCTTCAGCCAGTCCGTAATCGATTTCCGCCCGGAAGGTATGCAAGGGCACGCGCCCCTCCCGGTACCATTCCGAACGGGCGATCTCCGCGCCGTTGAGACGACCGGACACCTTGACCTTGACGCCCTGGGCGCCGAGACGCATGGAATTGGTCACGGCCCGCTTCATCGCGCGACGAAACATCACCCGCCGCTCGAGCTGCTGGGCAATGCCTTCCGCTACTAGCTGGGCGTCAAGCTCCGGCTTGCGAATCTCGGAAATGTTGATACGGACATCCGACAGGGGCATGTCCATCATCTTTGCCACGTCGACCCGCAACTTCTCGATGTCCTCGCCCTTCTTGCCGATCACAATACCGGGCCTCGCCGTATGCACCGTAATGTGGGCCTTCTTCGCGGGTCGCTCGATCTGGATCTTGCTCACGGAAGCCTGCGACAGCTTCTTCTTGAGGAAGCTGCGGATGCGCCAATCCATGTTGACGAAATCAGGAAAATTCCGCGTGTCCGCATGCCACCGGGACGTCCAGTCCCGGGTGATGCCCAGACGAATTCCGATTGGATTTACTTTCTGACCCATTCCGGCCTCTCTATCCGATTACTCGTCGGCCACGTGCACAGTGATGTGGCTGTTTCTCTTCAGGATCCGGGCGCCGCGGCCCCGGGCTCGCGCCTGGTAACGCTTGTAGGTCGGCGCCTCGTCCACCATCACCGTGGCGACCTTCAGCTCGTCGATATCGGCACCGTGGTTGTGCTCGGCATTGGCAATGGCCGATTCGAGCACCTTCTTGACGATCCGAGCCGCCTTCTTCGGCGTGAAGCTCAGCGTCTGCAGTGCCTCCCCGACAGGCTTGCCACGCACCATGTCGGCCACCAGCCGGCACTTCTGCGGCGATACCCTGGCATGCCGGAGCTTGGCTGCTACGTTCATCTTCGCGCTTCCCCTACTTGGCCTTCTTGTCCGCCGCGTGACCCCGGAAAGTCCGGGTGACCGCGAACTCTCCGAGCTTGTGGCCGACCATGTTCTCCGAAATCAACACCGGCACATGCTGCCGCCCGTTGTGCACGGCGATCGTCAGCCCGACCATCTCCGGCAGGATCATTGATCTGCGAGACCAGGTTTTGATCGGGCGCCTGTCGTTTTTCTGCTGCGCAACGGCCACCTTGCTGGCCAGATGCGCGTCGACGAAAGGTCCCTTCTTAACCGAACGTGGCACGGTGAGCTCTCCTACTTCCGATTCCGACGGCGCACGATCTGCCCGTCGGTCCGCTTGTTGTTCCGCGTCTTGTATCCCTTGGTCGGGACGCCCCAGGGCGTCACCGGGTGTCGGCCGCCGGAGGTCCGGCCCTCGCCGCCACCGTGCGGATGGTCGACCGGGTTCATGGCCACACCGCGAACGGTGGGCCGAACACCCCGCCAGCGCTTGGCGCCGGCCTTACCCAGCTTCCGCAGGCTATGCTCGTCGTTGCCAACCTCTCCGACAGTGGCGCGGCAATCCACGTGCACCCTGCGCATTTCTCCGCTTCGCATCTTGAGCGTGGCGTAAATCCCTTCCCGTGCGGCGACCTGGGCACTGGTGCCGGCGCTTCGAGCCATCTGCGCGCCCTTGCCGGGCTTCAGCTCGATACAGTGAACCACCGTGCCGACCGGAATGTTTCTCAGCGGAAGGCAGTTGCCGGGCTTGATCGGCGCCTCGCCGCCGGACATGATCGGATCCCCCGCCTTCACGCCCTTCGGGCCGATGATGTAGCGTCGCTCTCCGTCCGCGTACACCACCAACGCCAGATCGGCACTGCGGTTCGGATCATATTCAATTCTCTCGATACGACCGGGCACACCGTCCTTGTTGCGACGGAAATCCACGATTCGGTACCTCTGCTTGTGGCCGCCACCGCGATGACGCGTCGTGATGCGCCCGGCGTTGTTGCGACCGCCGCTCTTGCTCTTTTTGGACAGCAGTGAATCGACCGGCTTGCCCTTGTGCAGGCCCGTCTTCTTCACGCGAACGACGAATCGTCGCCCAGCGGATGTCGGTTTTGTCTTCTGCAGTGCCATGGCTCTATCTCTACGCCTTGCGCTTGACTGTCCCTGGGCGTCCGATCACTCGGTCCCGAGGAAATCGATGTCCTGGCCCTCAGCCAGCCTTACGTAAGCCTTCTTCCAGTTGGCGCGCTTGCCGCTCATCCGGCCGAAGCGCTTGTGCTTGCCGTGCACGTTGACCACCTGCACGCCCTCCACCTTGACCTCGAACATAAGTTCGACGGCCTTGCGGATTTCCGCCTTGTTGGCATCCGTACGCACGCGGAAAACGATCTGGTTGCTCTTCTCGGCCAGCACCGTCCCCTTCTCGGAAACGTGAGGACCAAGCAGAATCGTCATAAGTCTTTCCTGGCTCATCCCAGCTTCTCCTCGAGCCTGCGCACGGCCGCAACGGTCATCACGACCTGCTCGTACTTGAGCAGGCTGACCGGATCCAGCGCGGTCACCTCCAGGACCTCCACGTGAGGAAGATTCCTCGAGGCGAGGTGCAGCTTTTCGTCGAAGGCCTCGACGACCAGAAGGCCGCTATCGACACCCAGCTCCTTCAGCTTGTCCACCATGAGCCGCGTGCGGGGTTCGGCGACCTCGAGGGACTCGACGACTTTCACGCGGTCCTGGCGAACCAGCTCGGAGAGCAGGGATCGCATGGCCGCGCGGTACATCTTGCGGTTGACCTTCTGATCGTAGTTACGCGGTTTGGCCGCGAATGCCCGACCGCCACCGACCCATATCGGGCTGCGGATCGATCCGGCCCGCGCACGACCGGTGCCTTTCTGGCGCCAGGGCTTGGCGCCACCGCCGCGCACGTCGGCCCGGGTCTTCTGTGCCTTGGTGCCGGCCCGGCCCGCCGCCATGTAGGCGGTCACGACCTGGTGCACCAGGCCCTCGTTGAAATCGCGCCCGAAGGCCAGCTCGGAAACCTGCAGGTCCTTGCCGGCGGCTCCATGCAATTGAAGCTTCATCGACATGCCTTAACCCCGCGCCTTGACTGACGGCCGAACGATGACATCGCCGCCCTTGGCCCCCGGGACGGCGCCTCGAACCAGAAGCAGATTCCTGTCGGCGTCCACCTTGACGACCGTGAGGTTCTGCGCCGTGCGGCGCACGTTGCCGAGCTGCCCGGCCATCTTTTTGCCCTTGAATACGCGACCGGGCGTCTGATTCTGGCCAATGGAGCCGGCCGCCCGGTGAGACAGCGAGTTGCCGTGCGTCGCGTCCTGGGAGCGGAAATGGTGTCGCTTGATGGTGCCGGCGAATCCCTTGCCGATACTGGTGCCGCTTACATCTACGGCCTGGCCGTCGCTAAAGATAGCTACGGTAATTTCGCCACCGGCCTCGAGATCGCCACCTTCCTCACCATCGAGCCGGAACTCCCACTGGCCTCGGCCAGCCTCGGTCCCGGCTTTTGCGAAGTGACCCTGCTGAGGCTTGCGAACACGGGACGGTTTGCGAGCACCGGTGGTGATTTGCACCGCCCGGTAACCGTCATTCTCCGCAGTCTTCAACTGGGTGATTCGGTTAGGCAACGCCTCGATCACGGTGACCGGGATAGACTCCCCGTCGTCCGTAAACACGCGCGTCATGCCGCACTTGCGGCCCACTAGACCGATAGCCATCTTGTCTATTCCTCTTACACCACGCCGGCTTCGATTGGTCGGCGCTGTATTTCGCAACCCGCCCCGTCATTGCGGGGCGGATTTCGGGGGGTTATCCCGTCAAATCAGAGGCCCGGCACAGCTAAACCGCACCGGGCCGCAGGGAGCAGACCATTATAGGGGGATTTTTCCCCTAGTTCAATTTAATCTGCACGTCTACGCCAGCAGGCAATTCCAGCTTCATCAGGGCGTCGACGGTCTTGTCGGTGGGGTCGACAATGTCCATAAGACGCTTGTGGGTTCTGAGCTCGTACTGGTCCCGGGCGTCCTTGTTGACGTGTGGGGACACCAGCACCGTAAAGCGCTCCATTTTGGTCGGCAGTGGCACCGGCCCCTTGACCTGGGCACCGGTCCGCTTCGCGGTCTCGACGATCTCCCGGGCCGACGTATCGATCAGCCGATGATCGAAGGACTTGAGCCGGATCCTGATATTCTGGTTCGCCATTGAATGCTCCGCTGGCTGCCTGTTACTCGATGACCTTGGAGACGACGCCGGCACCGACGGTGCGGCCGCCCTCACGGATGGCGAAGCGCAGGCCGTCTTCCATCGCGATCGGCGCA